>JAEEGH010000555.1_pt1 | contig 135922 bp, 86 predicted proteins | sample 9134181 | NCBI WGS metagenome assembly JAEEGH01 (sample SAMN16246544, study PRJNA631951) | gut metagenome | biome: gut microbiome; feature: rumen; material: DP-attached | host: Bos | place: Iran: Karaj | collected 2018-10
TGAAGCTGCTGAAGAATCATATTGATTTGACTGAAAAGGTGAATAGCGAGAACACGCTCCTTCATGGCGAGAACGAAAGCCTGTCCAGAGCCAACACATTGTTGCGCGACTCCAATCGGCTGAAAGATGCGTATCTTGGGAAGCTCCTTGAGTCGAACAGTGAGCTAACGAACATGTTCGAGGAGTTTGCCATCAAGGCAGAGCAGAAACTGAAGAAAGCACAATACGAGCAGGTTCAGAAATCCATTAGGGAGTTGCAAAAGAGTTTCAGCAAGAAAGAGCAGTTGGATAGGCTCGACGAGCTGCTTATGTCTATGTTCCCAACCTTCAGTGCTGATTTTAATGCACTGCTGATGCCTGAATATAGGAAACATGAAGGCGATGCCCTTCTCTCTCCCTCCATGCGTATTTTTGCCCTTGTCCGGCTTGGAATAACAAGCAACCACCAGATAGCACGCGTGTTGAACTATTCATACAACACCATTCTGAACTATAGGGTCCGCACCCGTGCAATGGCCATTAACGCCGACACTTTTGAGCAAGATGTTCAGAAAATAGGCACATAAAGCCTTTGTCTGCGTCGCTTTTGCTTCTATATTTCATATATATATCACCCATAAAATATGTCTCTTATTCATTATGTATATTGTTTTCATTCAACAATATACATGTTATGTCGTGTTATATTCTGCGTATATATTTTTTTATGGCTTTTTCTGTCTCACAAAAACTTCATAACTTTGCGGCAGAATTTCACATTATTATTAATAAAATATAGTTAAGTTATGAAAAGAAAACTATTTATTCTGGCGCAAGTATTTCTTGCTTCCATGATGACAGTCGTTAATGCACAGTCATTCAGTGCTGAAAAGACGTACACGATTGAGTGTAACAATATGGCTGGGAAGTACATGCAGGACAACGGCGATGGCTACATTGTCCCCAAGGATTTCAATGACAATTCCTACTGGTATCTCATTCCTACGGGCAATGAGGGTTGTTATTATGTAAAGAATGCTACCACAAATCGCTACATGCAGAAGACCAGCGAGTATCAGGTTTCTGTTAAGACTGGAGACACTCCCGTTGAAATCTTCATCAAGAACGACCCTGCTAAAGGCTCAAATGTTTATGGTTTGGCATCAACAGACCGTGAACCCCATGACTTCGCCAATGACGATACGTGGGGTGCCAACTACACCTCAAATTGGGTGCAGGGTTTCAGTGCTGCGTTAGGCGCTCGTCCCAATTCCTTCTGGAAGATTGTAGAGCAAGAAAGGCCTGGCACGGAACCCGAAACGGGGCATGTGTTCAGCGCTGACAAGATTTATACTATTGTCTGCAAGCCTGATTTCAACACATTCATGCAGGACAATGGGACTGGCGGATTGCTCCTTGGCCCGGAGTCTGCCGGCACATTGTGGTGTTTTGAACCTACAGCGAATGCGAACTGCTATTATGTGAAGAATGTCAAGACAGGCAACTATATTCAGGCTTGTCCGAATTCGGAAGTTGCTGCCACAATGGGAACAACTCCCGTTGAGTATCACATCAAGGGCGATGCCTCTGGTGGCCAAGCTGGTGAAAACTTCTTCCGCATGACTTCCACAGACCGTACTCCTCACGATTTCAGCGCCGGAACTATCGGCCTGAATCGTGCTAGCGACAACGCCAAAGTACAAGGCTATGCTTCTGTTACAGGTGCCAACCAGTGGTCTGTTTGGTGCATCAGAGAGGTGGAAATGGTTCAACAAGCCTCACTCTCAAGTCCTTTCACAGGAACAGAGGTTCAGGAAGGCAAAGTCTATCTCTATAATGTAGAGAGCGGCAAGTGGCTGCAGAACAACAACAGGTTCAATGCCGACTTGACAGCACAGTACTGGACCACCCGTGCAGAGTTAGGCGAATGGGGTCTCGACTTGAATCTGACAGCTCTGGGAGATGGCGGCTACCAGATTGACCCGGGCTTCATCAACAATCACTCTATCAATGACTACAATCTGTATATGGATACTACCAAGCCCGTTACCTCATGGAAGTTCACACCCAAAAACGTAGCAGGCGCCAGCAACGCCTATACCATAGAAGCCGAGAAAGCCACTCTGGGTTCCGACGTCAACGGCTATCTGCATGGTGCAAATCTGGGAGCCACCACTTGGCAGGTTGTTACTCTCGAAGAGCGTTTGCAGTATGCTCAGCTTAACGCCTCTGAGACCAATCCTATCGACATGACTTTCCTGGTAAACAACCCCGACCTTGCAAACAATAATGAACGCACAGCTTGGGTGGTAACTCGTGACGGTGGAAGCGAAGGATGGAACGATATCGCCCGCTACAACCGCAACTTCTATGCTTCAGGATTTAACAGCCTTGATGTATCACAGACTGAAATCGCTGTTCCCAACGGCACTTATAAGGTTAGCTTCTCTCTGTTGTACTCTCCAACAGCATTAGGTGACATCAATATTGACGATTATAATGCGTATAAGACAAACGGCGACGAGACGGTTTATGTTGTCGGCTACGCAAATGGCGAGACCATTAAGGCACGTTCCATCTATTCTGTTGAAGGCACATCCAGTGTCACCAACGTACATCAGAAGCAAGTGGGCGACTACTTCTTCCCAGGTGGCCCCAATCAAGTGAATGGCACAATGGCTATCGGCAACTACCAGACCGAGCCTCTGACTGTAACGGTAACTGATGGCAAGCTGACGCTGGGTGTCAAGAGCATAGAAGGCTGTCCCACAACGGCTTGGATTGGCTTCAGCGGCATAAAGCTGTATTGTGTGGATGTCGCAGAGGGAAGTCCAATATCTGTAACTGTTAGTGATGCTCTGTATGCCACTTATGTTGCTCCCAGTGACGTAGACTTCACGGATTGCGAGGTTAGCGCCTATGCTGCTCAGGTTAATGACACATACGTTCACCTGGAGCCCGTTACTACTGTTCCTGCTGGTACGGCTGTCATCGTGAAGGCAGCAGCAGCTGGTACATACGCCATCAATAGCACGACATCTGCCTCCCTCGGTGCCGACAATGACCTCGTTGCCGCTACGGAAGATATAACTGCCGATGGTACTCAGTACGCTTTGGCAAAATTAAACGGCGTAGTTGGTTTCTATAAAGTTGAAACAGGAACTACTATCCCAGCCGGCAAGGGCTATCTCGTAATCAGTTCTCCTGTCAAGGCTTTCTATGGCTTCGATGAAGATGATGCAACAGGCATAGAAAACCTTAACGTTAACGCTAACCTTAATGGTCCTATCTACAACCTCGCAGGTCAGCGCATGCAGAAACTCCAAAAAGGAATCAATATTATAAAAGGCAAAAAGATTGTCATCAAGTAAGGATAACGTTGATTCTCTCCCCCTGTCCCCCCCTCCTTCTTGGAGGGGGACAACTGGGGAAAAAGTACATTATTATTAATAAGTATAAGAATAGAGTATTATGAAGAAAACATATATTTGTCCTGCACTCAACATTGAAGAGGCTCAGGCAGCTCAGATGTTGGCAGAGAGTCTGACAATCAATGGTGATACCACAGTTAATGGTAGTAACGCTTTAACGAAAGAGGCAGCCTGGGATATTTGGGAAGAATAATATGAAGAGCAGAAAACTCCTGCTGTCTTCGGCAGCGCTATTGCCCGTATTAGGTACTGCACAGACAGAGAGGCCCAACATCATCATCCTGAACATTGATGATATGGGCTACTCTGACCCTTCGTGCTTTGGTGGCGATTATGTCAACACGACAAATATCGACCAGCTGGCCAGTGAAGGACTCTCCTTGACGCAGTTCTATACGTCTTGTCCCATCAGTTCTCCGTCCAGAGTAGGTTTGACTACTGGTATGTATCCAACCAGGTGGGGCATTAACACCTTCCTGCAGGAGCGTGTCAACAACGCCAAGAACGAGCAGAACGACTTCCTCAGCGACCGAGCTCCATCTATGGCAAGGGCGCTGAAGAATAGCGGATATGCTACCGGACACTTTGGCAAATGGCACATGGGAGGCGGTCGAGATGTGAAGAATGCACCATCCATCCACAACTATGGCTTCGACGAATATGTCTCTACATGGGAAAGTCCAGACCCAGACCCAATGATAACATCCTCCAACTGGATTTGGGCTGCCACAGATCCCATTAAACGTTGGAACCGAACGGCTTACTTCGTCGACAAGACGCTTGACTTCCTCTCTCGTCACAAAGGCGAACCTTGCTTCGTCAGCCTGTGGCCGGATGATGTTCACACGCCTTGGGTTTATGAGGGCGATGAGGCATCTCAGCGAGAATCCTCTCATAACTTCTCCATCGTGCTTGCAGAACTCGACAAACAGATAGGCCGCTTCATGCAAGGATTGAAGGACTTGGGTATCGATCAGAACACTATCGTCATCTTCACAGGCGATAATGGTCCGGCCCCAGCCTTCGATGGGCATCGAACAAACGATTTCCGCGGGCAGAAAGGTACACTTTACGAAGGCGGCATACGCATGCCCTTCATCATTCGTTGGCCTGGACATGTTCCAGCAGGAGTAAAGAATGAGAGCTCGGTTGTCTGCATGGTGGACCTCTTCCCATCTCTCTGCCAGATAGCCGGAGCAGAGGTTCCGACGGACTATCCACTTGATGGCCTCGACATGAGCGACGTCATAACAGGTCAGTCGGAACGTGAACGCACCACTCCTCTCTTTTGGGAGTTCGGCAAGTGCAAGGCAAATAGAGTCAGCCCGCATATAGCCGTTAGGGAAGGCGAATGGAAGTTGCTGGTCAATGCCGACGGTTCGAGGACCGAGCTATACAACATGACCACTGACTTCAACGAGAAGCATAATGTTGCATCCCTTTATCCTGCTCTTGCAGAACGACTGAAGAAGGCAGCCATCGATTGGTTCAACGAAGCCTACCGCGAGTATGCCGACAATATAATATATGTGTCTCCTGATGGTGACGAAAATGCTGACGGCACATCATGGGAAAAGGCAACGACTTTGAGCCACTCCGTCTCGCTTGCAGAAGGTGCTTCTGGTACGCAAGTCTGGCTGAAGCAAGGACAATATAATGTCACTTCGTCTGTCATCTCCGACAATGTGGCATTCTATGGAGGCTTTAATGGAACAGAGAAGAAACTGGCGGAACGCGATTGGAAGAGCAACCCGACCATCATCGACGGCGGCGGAACCGTTAGTCCTTTTCGCAATAGTCTGGCGACTTCAGTTAGCACAGTCCTTGACGGACTCATCGTGCAGAATGGCATCAACCAGGCTGGAGCAAATGGCAATGGCAACGGCGGCGGAGCGATTCTCAATGATGGAGCTGTCGTCAGGAACTGCATCTTCCGTGGCAATCGCACCCAGAACAACAAGAATGGTGCAGCCATCCATTGCCATACAGGACAACTGCGCATCGAGAATAGCCTCTTCGTTGATAATGTTTCGGCAGGCAATGGCGGTGCGATACAAGTTGGAGGTGGTGTGACGGCAACAATTGTCAATTGCACATTAGTTAATAATCAAGCCACAGGACCAGGTGGAGCATTCGGTCTTGGTACAAATGCCTCCAATCTAAATGTCTATAATTGTATTGCTTGGCACAACACAGGCAAGGGCATTTATAGCAGTTATGGCCAGAACGCTGACATCAATGGCGGCGGAACGGTCGTCTCCAAATACTCTGCCATTGAGAGTACCAGCACGAAATTCACGGATGGTGACGATACCAACCATATGACACTATCTGAAGAGATGACTCCTTTGTTCATGGAAGATAGCTATGAACTGGCGGAAGGTTCACCTTGTATTGATGCTGGTAATGCCAATCTGATTTCCGGACTTGATTATGATTTGGGCATGAATCGACGTCTGTCTGGAGCGCAAATTGATATGGGTGCTTACGAGTTCGACAAGGGAGAACCTGCGGTAGGGAACTCTGTTATCCATGTTTCTCCCGATGGTGATGACGCAAGCGACGGCACATCATGGCAACAGGCAACAAGCCTCAGTCATGCCCTGACACTTGCCGACACTTATGTAGGCAATGCTACGCTTTGGCTGAAAGAAGGAACATATCCTGTCGCCACACCCATTCATCCTGACAAACTTGAAATCTATGGAGGTTTCGAAGGCAGTGAGTTGACACCTGATGAACGTAAAATTACCATTCATCAAACCATTATAGATGGTGGAGGAACGATTTGTCCCTTTCGCAACAGCAATCTTGATGGAATAGTGACGACCGTTCTTGATGGCCTTATCGTGCAGAATGGTATCAATCAGGCAGGAGCAAACGGTAATGGGAATGGCGGGGGAGCAATCCTCACTAATGGTGCAACAGTCCGTAATTGCATCTTTCGCAACAACAGGACACAGAACGGCAAGAACGGCGCAGCCATTCATTGTCACCTCGGACAAGTTAGCATCGAGAACAGTCTCTTCGTCAACAACACTTCTTCGGGCAATGGGGGAGCAATTCAAGTAGGTGGTGGCACTACAGCAACCATCATCAATTGCACCCTTTGCAACAATCTTGCAACAGGTCCTGGTGGCGCTTTCGGCCTTGGTACAAATGCCTCCAATTTGAATGTCTATAACAGTATTGCTTGGCACAATACAGGCAAGAACAGTTTCAGCAGTTATGGACAGAATGCCGACATCAATGGCGGTGGAACGGTCGTCTCTATATCTTCCGCTATAGAAAGCACAAGCACGAAGTTTACGGATGGCAACGATGACGGACACATCTTTCTGTCTCAAGAGAACACACCAATGTTTGTGAACGTTCCTTCTGTTGATGGCTATACAAGTCTCAGCGAAATAGAAGAAGCGTGTTACGAATTGCAGGAAGAGTCACCATGCATCGATGCTGGTAACGACAACTTTGCCGCTATCAGTAACTTCGACCTTGCTGGTAAGAAGAGAGTCTTCGGTACTCATGTTGACATTGGAGCCTTCGAGTTTGAAGAAGATGCAACAGGCATTGGAAAAGGTGAAGAGGTGAAAAGATTAAAAGGTGAAAGCTATAATCTTGCAGGACAAAGAGTGCTTGACAGCCAATCCTATAAAGGAATCATTATTGAGAACAATAAGAAGACATTAAATACATTAAAGAGATAAACAGTTTAAGGTAAAAGACTATGAAGAAGTATGCATTAACTTTGTTGCCGCTTGGGTTGACCTCAGCTATGGCTCAGCAGAAGCCTAACATCCTTGTCATCATTGCCGACGACATGGGACGATGTGAATTGGGTTGTTATGGAGGACAGAACCTTGCTACGCCCAACATCGATCGAGTTGCCAGTGAAGGTATGCTTATGACCAACAACTTTGCTTCGATGGCAATGAGTGTGCCAATTCGTGCTTCAATGTACACGGGCCTTTATCCTGCTCATCATGGCTCTTTCTTGAATCACAAAGCCACATATTCAAGGGTAAAGAGTGTGACGCATTACCTCTCCGACCTTGGCTATCGTGTGGGTAGGGCTGGAAAAGACCATCCAGTAAACCAGCCTAAGGTGTATGGCTTTGAGGAGATACCAGGCTTTGTGGTAGAATGCATAGCCTCGCATCCTAAGAAATCCACTCCCGAAGGCATTCTCGAGTTTATGCAGCGCGACAGCAGTCAGCCTTTCTGCCTCTTTGTCTGCAGCATTAACAGCCATGTACCTTGGGATGCTGGTGACCCATCGGAGTTCAATCCTTCCGACATCAAGCTGCCGCCCAATTGCGTAGATAACGCTAAGACACGCGAAGACTTCTGCAAATATCTGGCCGAGATACGACTTTTCGACGATGAGGTAGGCATGACGATGTCTGCTTTGAAACAAGCCGGAGCAGACGAGAACACGCTTGTGATTGTGCTTAGCGAGCAAGGTCCGCAGATGCCTTTCGGCAAATGGACGTGCTATCGCTATGGGCAGTCGAGTGCGATGATAGTCCGCTATCCGGGAAAAGTGACAGCCGGGAGCGTCAGCGACGCACTTGTTCAGTATGAAGATATCCTGCCAACCCTAATCGAAGCGGCAGGAGGAGAACCTGTGCAAGGCCTTGATGGCATCAGCCAACTTGACGTGTTCTTGGGGAAGCAAAGTGATAAACGCGAATGGGTGTATGGCATGCACAACAATAATCCCGAGGGGCCGTCGTATCCCATCCGTAGCATACAAGACAAAAGATACAAGCTCATCGAGAACCTCTTGCCGGATAGCTCGTATTACGAAAAGCATATGATGAATGAGGCAGATAACATGTGGACGTCTTGGATGCAGACGGCACAGACAAATGAATGGGCCAATTGGCTTGTTGGCAAGTTTGTCCATCGTCCGGCTATCGAGTTTTACGACCACGAGACAGACCCTTGGGAACTCAACAACCTTGCCGATGTTCCAGAACACAAAGAGCGTATTGAGACGATGCATCAGGAATTGCATCGTTGGTTGGAAGAGCAAGGCGATAGGGGAGTGCTGATGGACACGAAGAATCCCGAAGACGCGTCGCTAAAGACTCCACAGCCCGTCAGCTCTTTCGAAGAGTTGAATGCCATTCGAGAGGATTTGACAAATAACTATTACCTTGCCTGCGACATAGAAATACCCGAAGGAGAAGAGTGGGTGCCAATCGGAGCGTCGGACAAAGACGATGGCGATCCGGCACGTTTCGCCGGTATCTTGGACGGCAGAGGACACACCATAAGAGGTCTCAAGATAAAGAACGGCACAGCCTTTAAAGGGTTGTTCGGACGGATGGAACATGCTACGATAAAGAATTTGATTCTCGACGATGTGGACATCACCGGCAAAGCTCCAACAGGAGGCATCACCGGAGCTATGATAGGAGCCTGCACCATGGAACGCGTAGCCGTGACGGGCAAGATTACAAGCGACAGCGAAGTGGGCGGTTTGGCAGGTCGAGTGGCACGAGACGCCACGAATACCGAATACAACACCATCCGCGACTGCTATGTCGTGGCTGACATAAAAGCCACAAGACTCAGCACAGACATGAATGCGCCATCTTGTGCAGGAGGCATCGTGGGATTCATACATTCCAACAACGGCACGTCAGTCGCTAAGCTGGATATCGCTCGAGCCTATTTCGCAGGCAATGTCTCCACCAGTCAAAACAGCCACAAATCCGGTTGTGCTGCAGGCGTGATAGGCTTCACAGACAATAATCGGAATGTCCGCTTGCAGGATGTTCTTGTCCTGGCAAACAGCATTACGGGAGCGACGCCTAACTATTATTATTCCCGTCGCTTGCCTGCTGCGCCCAATAACGTCATCGAGTATATGTCCGGGCTGTATGTCAGGAAAGGAATCCAGCTGGTATATTATGCTGATAAAGGTGTAGGCGGGCAGATTCCTGCAGGTACCATTCGCGAGATGGACGATGCTGTGTTCCGCACAAAAAGTTTCTACACCAGAACGCTGAATTGGGACTTCGACAACATTTGGACGATTAACGAGGGTGAATATCCTGTTTTCAAACTCGACACATCAGACAGTTTGACTCCAGTTAGAACGGATGAGAGTTCCGCCAACCTGAAAATACGGAATATCTATGACTTACAAGGCCGCCTTCTGAACTCGTTCAGTTTGCCGGGTCTGTATGTCGCAAATGGGAAAAAAGTGAGTATAAAGTAAATGAATAAAGTATAGTAAGTTATAACGATACGAGAAGGCTTGTAATACGAGGCACGCTTAGTTGCCCAATTAAGCACGTTAAGTTTGCCAACTAAACACGTTAAGTTTGCCAACTTGGCACGTTAAGTTTTCTCACCAAGCACATCAAGTTTCAAAACTAAACATAAATAGCCACTAATAATAACATTATTCTTCAATACAGACTATGCGACACAAATATCAATGCGCCTTGACAGCCCTGCTTCCCTTGCTTGCTAACGCCCAAGGACAGCCACAGCGTCCCAACATCATGCTCATTGTTGTTGACGACATGGGCTATTCCGACCTTGGTTGCTTTGGCGGCGAAGTGGAGAGTCCTAACCTTGATGCGCTTGCCGCTTCGGGTATGCGCTTCACGCAGTTCTACAATTCCGGCCGCAGTTGTCCCTCGCGAGCCCAGCTCATGACGGGTCGCTATGCACAAACCGTAGGCATTACCGGCATGGGACAAAGCCTGACGCGCGACTGCGTAACGATTCCCGAAGTGCTTCGCGAAGCAGGTTATCACACCGGAATGAGCGGCAAATGGCACCTCTCGCTCACTAAAGGCATCGGCAACAACGCAGACCAGATGAAGTGGCTTTCCCATCAAAGTTACTTCGACAACCGCCCTTTTGCTCCCATCGAGACCTATCCCTGCAACCGAGGATTCGACCAGCATTGGGGAACTATATGGGGCGTGACCGACCACTTCGACCCTTTCTCGCTTGTTCATAACGAGGAGCCTATCTTCACGGAAAGCATTCCCGAGGACTTCTACTATGCTGATTTCGTGGCAGATAAAGCGATAGACATGATGGATGAGATGACGTCGGACGGCAAGCCCTTCTTCATGTATGTCGCTTTTCAAGAGCCGCATTGGCCTCTTCATGCTAAGCCTCAGGATATAGCGAAGTACAAGGGCAAGTTCGACGACGGCTGGGATGCGCTTCGCGAGCGTCGCTACCAACGTATGCTCGAACTTGGTCTCATCAATTCCGACGAGATGCCTGTTGCCACAAATGCTTCCGGACGAAAGTGGGAGGACGAGACCGACAAGGCTTTTCAGTCGGCAAACATGGAGGTGCATGCAGCCATGATAGATTGTGTGGACCAGAATATCGGTCGCATCATCGCGGAGTTGAAGCGTCGTGGACTCTTCGACAATACCCTCATCATCTTCACTTCCGACAACGGAGCCTCGTCAGAGAACTACACAATCGGTGATTTCGACCGTCACGACCGCACTCGCGATGGGCAGATGGTAGTGCGAAACTCGCCGACGCCTGGTGGTCAGCTCACCTACAACTATCTTCATAATGGTTGGGCAGGAGCAGTCAATGCGCCTTATCGATACTGGAAGACGACCCAGTTCCATGGCGGCACTGCTGCTCCGACCATTGTTCATTGGCCCGCAGGTATGGCCGAAGAAAAGGAAGGAACCATTATGTCGCAGCCTTGCACCTTCCTTGATGTGATGCCGACTTGTTTGGAACTTGCCGGCGCGACTTATCCTTCTTTCTATAACGGCAACAGTATCAAGCCGCTATGCAATGAGGCTCGGAGTTTCGTGCCGTTGCTTCAGGACAAGAACAGCTGGGATGATGAACGCACTCTGTATTGGGAACATGAGAGAGGAAAAGCCGTCCGCAAGGGAAACTGGCGGCTTACGGCCCTCGCCAATGGCGGCTGGCAACTCTTCGACCTCGCTCACGACCTCTCGGAGACCAATAATATAGCGGCCGAACATCCCGAGAAGGTGCGTGAGATGAAGAGCCTCTGGAACAATTGGGCCAAGAGTGTCGGCCTGAATGTCCCCGACGATATTCCCGAGACCAAGACCGAACTCATCTTCCATTACCCTTTTGACGACAACACGAACGACGCTTCGCCTTCCAAGTACGTGCTTACTCCCAGTTCCAACGGCATTACGTTCGGAACCGGAAAACACGGTCAGGCACTTCACTTGAATGGTAATGCTCAGTATCTCGACTTGAATACGACTGGCATTTTCGACACAGGAACTACTCAGACAACCTTTTGCGCGTGGGTTTACGACGAGAATACCGCAGCTCCGAATGCAAGCGATCAGTTAGATAACGACATTTATGTCCGCGATGAAATAATTCTTGCCCAGAAAGACAATGCAGGCACGGGACGCATCTATTTGTATGCCAGAGCCGAGGCTCCTGTAAGTGGCGGCACGCCTTCATTCTTCTACAACAGTTTCCTGGGTGGCAGTCAGCACCATGCAACCACGGGTTCTCTCAAACCGGGCACTTGGCAACATGTCGCTATCGTGTGTGATCCGGTCAGCCAGAGCCTTACATATTTCATAAATGGAGAGCGCGACTGTACCGTTTCGACAGGAGCTTTCGAGACCTGTACCGGCGGTTTCCGCATCGGAGGACACAAGACGGGCAGGAGCTACTTCAAGGGTTTTATCGATGATGCCTGGTTCTTCAAGGGCCTTCTCACGCCCGAACAGATTCGTCAGATTCGTGACAACACCTTTGACCCCACACCATATTACCCAGGCAACAACGATGATGACCCAACAGCTTCTGACTGGCCCTTGAAAGATCATGCTTATACCATTCGCAACTTCTCTGGCACGCCAGCTTTTATGGTTGACAATATGGAAAGCGACAACCGCATAACTTGCGAAGGCAGCACAAGCGATGCGGCCTATTGGATATTCGAACCGACCGATAACGCCCAGTGCTATTATGTGCGCAACCTTGTGACGGGGCGTTACATACAGGGTTATCCCAAGTCTTCCGGACAGATGATCAGCATGGGCAGTCAGAGCGCAGAGTATTATGTGGCAGCCCAAACGAACGAAGGCGGCAGGTATGGATTTGCCAGCACTTCAGTCACGCCACACGACTTCTCATCCGGCACCATTGGACTCAACCTGCGTGCCGAGAGCAATCAGGCAAACTGCTACGTCCAGACGTATGCCGCCGCAGCCGGAACAAACCATCGTTCTTTCTGGACACTCGCTGTTGTACCAGATGACATCATCACAGGAATAACCGATCTTCAAACTCAACAAAGAGTAAACAGCAAATCTTCAAATAGTAAATGGATTGACCTGCAAGGTCGTACACTAAATGCTATCGAGCATCCTGGAATCTATATACGGAATGGCAAGAAAGTTGCTCATTGATATAATTAACTACACATATTCAATAACCTTTAATAACATCATTATGAAGAGGACTTTACTTTTAATGCTGATGCCATTGCTGAGCTTGGCATCCGCCATGGGTCTTGACATTGACAAGAACCTGTATTACACCATCTCCTCGCGTAACAATCATGACGCTTATATGAAGGACACGGGGAAAGACATCCTGCAATGCAATGTGGGATTGGACACCTATTCTTATTGGCGATTCATTCCGACGGGCAATGAGGGCTGTTATTATGTTCAGAACCTATACAGCAAACGCTACATCCAGACTGTAGCAGAGTCTGCCAATGTTGCGGTGAACATGGGAACAGAACCTGTCGAGATTTTCATCATGTCTGCTCCGAGTGAAGGTACCGATTGCTTTGGCATGACGAGTTCTAACCACGTTAATCTTGCCTTCAACAGTTCATCTTGTTTTGCTATGAACTGGTACGAAGAAAACAAGATTGTTCAGTCTTATATGGCAGCTATAGGAACTAACCACAAGAGCTTCTGGTTCTTTCGTGAGGTAGAACCGCCATCGTGTCTCCTCGGTTCACATGATTTTGAGAATGGCATTTGCAATATCTGTGGCGCACTCGACCTGAATTATGTCGAACGAGCAGAAGATGGATTCTATGAGATTTCTGATGGCTACCAGTTGGAATGGTTCTCTGCTATGGTAAATACAGGCAGGAATGACTTGTGTGCACGTTTGATGAACGATATTGACATGCAAGGCATTGAACACACACCTATTGCAAAGAACGTTGATCTGCGCTGGCGTGGCACTTTCGACGGACAGGGACACAGAATCAAGAACCTTATCATCAATCGTCCGACAGAAAACATACAGGGCCTCTTCGGCTACTTGCGTGGCAATTCGGACAGTAATACGCGTATATGTAACCTTATTATAGATCAGAGTTGCTCCTTTACTGGGCACCATCAAGTGGGAGCCATTGCAGGTTGCAGCCAAGGTAATATAGGACTCATCACATTGGAGAATATTGTCAACGAGGCCAATGTGACAGCTGAAGGCGGTACAGATGCAGCTGCCCTGGTCGGTGGACAGACAGGTAATGCTCCGACTTGGCGCATCCGCAACATTGTCAATACAGGAGCCATCACCAGCACAGCCGCAGACGGCTATGCAGGCGTCGTTGCTGGTTACTATGGCAGCAATGTACAAAACCTCCAAGAGAACATCATCAACCTTGGTGTCGTGACGGGCTTTAATGCCGGAAACCAGATGGGACGTCTCACTGGTACTTTCATCAACATGATTGATATCAGCGGAACTGAAGGCGCTACACAAGGTTTAGATCACGACTTCACCACAGAAGATGTGGCAAGCGGCCGCTTATGCTATTACCTTAATGGTAACCAGTCTAACATTTCTTTCTATCAGACACTTGGACAAGATGCCTATCCCGTACCGTTTGCTACGAGTCTGCGAGTCTACATGCAAGGTACATTGCTTTGTGATGGCACACCAGTTGGTGATGAGGGAACATTCAGCAACTCTAATGAGGGAAGCATAGTACCTCCTCATACTTTTGAGGATGACTACTTCTATTGTACTGTATGCGGAGCATTCAACGACAAATTTGTGATACCTGTAGATGGCGTGATGCACATGAGTACGCCACTTCAACTGCAATGGTTGGCTGAATATGTTGCAGCAGGTTATGAGAACCTTAAGGTTGTCATGGATAATGACATAGATATGGATGGAGAGTATTTTGCCGGAATCGGTTCGCTTGCTACTCCTTTCCTTGGCCATTTCGACGGACAGTATCACACAATCAGTAATCTTGTGATGGATGGAGTCGATCACGATTGGTCTGGCTTCTTTAACTTTATCCGAGGTGGTTCTACAATAGAGAACCTGCGTCTCGACGAGAATTGCTATCTGACAGGTGCCAAGGGAACAGCCCTTATTGGCGGCTGCGGCATGCAAGGAAACGTGCTACTGCGTAACCTTGGCTTCGAAGGTAATGTCAGTGGCCTCACCACTTGTGCTGGTGCCATTTTGGGGGCCAACTCCCAAAGCATTGCCAAATTGACAGTTGAGAACTGTTATAGTACAGGCTCCATTTCGGGAAGTGCAGAAAGTGCTGCTCTAATTGCTTGGCTTGGCAATAATGGTGCTGTCATCAGCAATTGCTGGACCTCTGCAACTGCTTCCGGCATTCAGGGCGATGACAAATATGCTTTCCGTCACGACAAAGCCATCGTGACTAACTGCTTCAGTATGTATGGAACACAGGCACAACGTATCGGAGACGATGAACTGGAAAACGGCTCGTTATGCTATCGTCTCAATGGCGACCAAAGCGTTATTCGCTGGTACCAGAATCTGGATAATGGTGAAGAAGAGGATTATTTCCCAACTTTCATTCCTACTCACGGCACAGTTGTGGTCAGAGCGGAGATGCGTTGTGACGGTACCTATGACGAGGAGTCTGCATATTTCTCCAATAGTGGTGATGTGGTAATTCCACCTCATACATTTGTGGATGGCTTCTGTCAGGTTTGCGCTGGGGAAGATCCTGACTATCCCTTCATTCGTATCTTTGCTAACGCCGACCACGATGCTGCAGGCGGGTATATCAACAATCAAAGTAATGATGGTTCCGGCCTTGCCATCAACAATAGCGTTGCAGAGCATTGGAATCAGAGGTGGTTCGAGAGCTATCAGCAACTGACAGGACTGGAACCAGGTCTCTACAAGTTGCGTGTTCAGGGCCTTTCTCGCGTCAAGGCTTGGACGAGTACCGATTGCGTGGCTTATGAAGAAGCTGAACTAAACCCCGATTATGTACAACTCTATCACAATAGCCAGTATTATGTTGAGGTCGGAGAACGCCGCATAGGCAACCTCTTCATGGACATTGCCAAGGGCAGACAGGAGAAGGCAATAGGCACTGGAGGCCAGGCTTATCACGAGGCGACGGGCTACTATGTTCCCAACTCTCTGGCAGCATGCCGCGCCTACTTCAGTAAAGGTCTCTATTGGAATGAACCCATTTACTTTGTAGTCCAGAGCCAACAGGATATAGTTAAGGTCGGTTTGGAGAACCGCATGTACCTTCGGGGCAACTGGACCGTTTGGGATACATGGCGTCTGGAGCGTGTGAGCGATACCGATGCAGCTGCAGAACTTATCAGTGCTCAACAGGGAAAGAACCTTCAGGAACTTGACCAGTTGGAGGCACAAACGCAATTGGTTGAACAATATCAAGAGGCTTGTGAAGCCCTTGAAAGTTATACTTCGCTAGAACAAGTCTTGGACATTGCGGACCAACTCTCGCGTCTGCCAGAACAGATTCGTCTAAGCCACTTGGCTTACATTGACTATTCATCGGCAATCCAAGCTATTGTTGACGACCTTGAAAATCGCGAACAACTTAATGGTCAATATGCCGAACTGCTTTATAGTTACATCAATGATAATGAGGAAGAGGTTGAAGGCCTGCCAAATGGTACATACAAGCATATCATCGAAGTAAAGACTCTTTCTGTAGAGGAACTTGCTGCAGAGGTATCCTTTGTTCAGGAACTGCTCAACCTTGCTATCAAGAATAGCATCACTGAAGGCTCCGACCTATCCAACCTTATCTATAATGCTGACTTCGCTGAAGATGGCAACTTCAAGGGATGGGTTGCTAAGACAACTAAAACTGGCGATGGCTCGAACTTCTCTTCCCGCACAGGCTTCCTTGACATCTATCCTGTGAGTGCCAGCAAGAATACAGCATTCTATGTTTATCAGGATTTGGAAGAAGGTCTGCCTGATGGTCTCTATGAACTGATTGTTCCTGCATATCAGCGTACTGGCGACATTGGTTTGGGTGACCCCTCTGGCTGCGAACTTGTGGCTGCTGATATCTTCATAAATGACTTCCATACACCTGTTTGGAACCTGTACAAGTGCGCTCTTCCATATGATGAAGCTATCAATGGTGTGAACTGTCGCTTCGATCCCTCGAACGATCCCGATGCTCCACACAATGGCGAGGAGACACACTCCTACGATAGAGATACAGGTACAGGTTGGGTTCCAGATGGTCGTTATGCTATGAGTATTGCTTTCGGGGCAGGTCGCTTCGTCAACCATGCATATGCTATTGTCGAGGATGGTACGTTGCGCGTCGGTATTCAGAACACTGGTATGCCATGGTATGCAGGAGGTGTAACAGCCTGGGGCAAGTTCCGTCTTGTTTATCGTGGACAGGACGCAGATGCGCTACAAGCCATGATGGATAATTTCGGAGAGCACCTCGCAAATTTGCGTTTGGCCCAGGAAGAGCAGAGTTTCTTCATCAGCACAGCTATTCTGGATCGGATCTCCTCTCTCATCGATGAGGCAAATGCAGAAACCAATATAGAAGCAAAGTTAGAACTCGCCAAGCAAATCAATGCAGAATTCAACACCATCAACAGCAGTTATGCTATATATAATGATTTGAATGGATTGATGGAGTACTGTTACAATCAAAGCGATGCAATAGTAGATACAGATGCAGGTCTAAGTGATGCATTATTTGCAAAAGGAGACGAAATCTACGAACATCTGCAAAGCGGAGACCTTACGGACGAAGAGGTTATACAATATGAGACAGATATTAGAGACGATGTTTCGATAGGTGGTGGTTTCTATGTTCGAGGTGATTTGATTGATGAGGAAGGTAACGTAATAGAATATGATGAAAATAGTAAACTCTATCCACTTCAGCGTCAGGAAGATGGCACCTATGTAGGAACATTCAAGACTCAGAATCGTGCCAATCTTGTTCATGCTGATGCTCGTGCCAACATCTATTTCACAAGATTCGACCAGACCTTCAAGTCCAACCAGCAGTATAGCCGCTTTGTCACACCGGCATACAACACTCATCCGCTCATATCCGGTGCCGGTCAGGACTATCAGATGATTGGTGAAGAGATGCACGTCACGCTCAATCCGGCAGACAGCACAGTTGTGTTCGATCCGATTGAGTATGCATGGCACGACCGTGTATTCGTCTGTGGCTCTATCATAGACAAAGACGGCAAAGAACATCGCTGGAAGAACGACGAGATGGCACCTTTGAAGCACATGGGTGATGGCATGTATGTCGGAACTGTACGCTTCTTCGAAGACTATGTATATCCTGGATATGCCACCTTCCTTGTTATGGCAAGTCGTTCTACTCTTGATGATGAAGAGAACAGCACCGTTACTCGCCCAGGGTGGCTTGAGGCAAGCTATACTACTGCTTTGAACGACAGCATCCTCACTCCCGGCGAAACGGTTGGAGATTTGGTACGTGGTTGGGGCAATGCCCATCGTTTGCGTATTGAATGGCCAGCCGGTGTTGGTCCGACAGACTATATTGTCACTTTCGACATGAACAATCGTTCTATTTGTGTCAAAGTCGATGATGGTACCGACCCTGATGGCATTCAGACAATCGAAGGAACATTTGGCTCGAAAGACGGCATCTATAATCTTGCCGGTCAGAAGATGTCAAGTGGAACGTTGCCTAAGGGTATCTACATCAAGAATGGCAAAAAAGTTGCAATTAAGTGAAAACTAATAAATTAGTTTTGATTCCTGGTTTGGCCTGCTCTGCAGTTTGTGCAGGGCAGGCCAAGTCTCGTCCCAACGTCTTGGTCTTCATAGCAGACGATTTAGGAACTAACGAGATTGGATGCTATGGGGGCGAAAACCTGCAGACTCCAAACATTGACCGTTTGGCTAAAGAGGGCATGCTGCTTACCAACAACTTCTGCTCTATGGCAGTGAGCGTTCCAATCAGAGCATCCCTCTATACGGGCTTGTGTCCGCAGCATCATGGTTCTTTCCGAAACCATAAACCTGTGAATCGTGGTCTCAGAAGTGTGGTACATTATATGTCCGACTTGGGATATAGGGTAGGGCGGACAGGCAAAGACCATCCTGTAAAGCAGCTGAAGGTGTTCCCCTTCGAGAAGATACCGGGCTTTGCTGTGGGCTGCACGATGTCGCATCCTCCCGTTTCCACTCCTGATGGAATACGTGAGTTCATGAGTCGCGACAAGTCGCAGCCCTTCTGCCTCTTTGTTTGCAGTATCAACACCCATGCACCATGGGACTCTGGCGATGCTTCCGAGTTCAATCCCGATAGTGTGCATCTGCCACCTAACTGTGTGGATAATGCTGTAACCAGACGAATGTTTTGCGACTATCTGGCAGAGATTCGCATGCTCGACAACGAGGTGGGGATGACGCTTCGAACCCTTGAGGAAACAGGACAATTGGACAATACGCTTGTAATCTTTCTTGGAGAGCAAGGCCCCAAGATGCCTTTTGGCAAATGGACTTGCTACCGTTATGGTCAGCACAGCGCCTTTTTGGCTCGCTATCCGAAAAAATCAAGGCAGGTTCTGTCAGCGATGCCCTTGTACAATATGAAGATGTACTGCCCACACTTATCGACTTTGCAGGAGGTGCTCCTGTCGATACCTTGGATGGCCGTAGTCTCCTGCCCATCCTATATGGCAAGAAGAAAGCTCAAGTCCGGGAGTGGGCTTACGGTATTCACAACAACCATCCGGAAGGGCCTGCTTATCCCATTCGCAGCATTCAGGACAAGCGCTATCGTTTCATCATGAATCTGATGCACGAGAGACCGTATAGCGAGAAGCACATGATGAAACCTGGAGATACCAACGATATGTGGGGTTCGTGGCTCGTGACGGCTCAAACCGACGAACGGGCATCTTGGCTGATAGACAAGTTCGTCCATCGTCCTGCACAAGAGCTCTACGACCACCAGACAGACCCCTGGGAACTTCATAATCTGGCTGACTTGCCCGAATATGCTGCTCGAGTAGCAGAGATGAAGACTGCCCTTCTCGAATGGATGGAGCAAATGGGCGACACAGGCATCGGCATGGATGTAGCGAATTAAAACAAATCAGAAAACATACGAACTCATGAATAAATCACGATACCGAAAAATGCTTTCAGGACTTGCTGTACTGCCTGCTGCGCTCTGCGCACAAGACAAGCAGCCGAATGTCATTATTATGTATATTGATGATATGGGCATAGGCGACGTCAGTTGCTTCGGAGGCTCATATACACCGACTCCCAATATCGACCGTCTGGCTCAGCAAGGACTTTCCTTCATGCAGTATTACTCTGCCGCTCCTGTCAGCTCTCCTTCCCGTTGTGGTCTCATTACAGGTCAGTTCCCGCTGGAGCATGGAATAAACACTTTTATGGACACGAGGGCTGCCAACAAGAGGGTTGAGCAACTCAACTACCTGAATCCTTCTGCTCCCAGTATTGCGAGGGCTTTCCAGCAAGCAGGCTACGCTACGGCGCATATTGGCAAATGGCATCTTGGTGGAGGTCGTGATGTAACAGATGCTCCTGGCTTCGAGAACTATGGTTACGACGAACACATCTCCACTTACGAGAGTCCAGACCCAGACCCAATCATCACTTCTACGCATTGGATATGGGCGGCTTCAGATAGTGTGAAGCGTTGGAACAGAACTGCTTATTTCGTGGATAAGAGCCTCGAATTTATCAGGAAACAGAATGGCAAGCCCTTCTTCCTGAACCTTTGGCCTGATGATATGCACACGCCTTGGGTGCCAGAATTCTTTGCCGAGAAGCGAGAAAAGTGGGAAAAGGAGGATGCCTTCGAGCCTGTATTGAAGGAGATGGATGTGCAGTTGGGACGTTTCCTCGACGAACTCGACAAGATGGGACTTGCGGAAAACACCATTGTTATCTTTACCAGCGACAATGGTCCTGCTCCCAGCTTCATGCAACGTCGCACCTTAGGGATGCGGGGCGCAAAGAACAGCCTTTATGAGGGCGGCATCAATATGCCTTTCATCATCCGCTATCCTGCCAAGATAAAGGCTGGAGAGCGTAACGAGACAACCATTCTCAGCGCTATGGACCTCTATCCTTCGCTCTGCAAAATGGCAGGCATCTCTACTGAAAAGGGTTATAAGAGTAGGGGAGAAGATATGTCGCGCCAACTTTTGGGAAAGAACAGCAAGAGTCGAAGCACAGACCTGATGTGGGATTTCGGTCGAAACAAGAGCTTCAACTTCCCTGGCAGGAAGGAGAACCGTAGCCCTCATCTGGCCATTCGTCGCGGCAAATGGAAACTGCTCTGCAACGACAATTGCACGGATATAGAGCTTTACGACCTTGAGGCTGACCGTAACGAAACAAAGAACTTGGCTGACCAGAACCCACGCTTTGCACGCAAATTGGCAGAAAAGGTGTGTGCCTGGTACGAAGAAAACAGACTGAAGGAATGGTGATGCTGCAGGAGAAAAAGGCTTTGGCTCTGCTTGGGGCAGCAACCGCAGCAAATGCCTTTGGAGCCACGCGTCCTAACGTAGTGATTATCGTAGCTGACGACTTGGGGTGGGGCGATGTGAGCTATCACGGTAACGTCATCCCAACGCCAAACATCGACCGTCTTATTGGCGAAGGCATTGAACTGAATCGCTTCTATACGGCTCCCGTCAGTTCTCCCACACGATGCGGACTCATGACGGGTCGTTATCCCAGTCGCTTCGGCATTCGCGAGACGGTCATCCCGCCTTGGCGAGACTATGGACTTCCTGTCGAGGAAGAGACGATGGCTGACGTGCTTGGACGAAATGGCTACACAAATCGTGCAGCGATAGGTAAATGGCATATGGGGCACAGTCGTTTGCGCTACTACCCGCTCAATCGTGGTTTCACGCATTTCCATGGAGCCTTGAACGGAGCCTTCGATTACTTCGACCATACGCGAGAGAAAGAGCTCGACTGGCATGATGATTGGGAGTCGTGCCACGAGGAAGGCTACTCCACAGACCTTATTGCTGCCGAAGCTTCGCGATGCATCAAGGAATACGCCAAGGGCGAGCCTTATCTCGTCTATGCCTGCTTCAATGCTCCTCATGCCCCTTATCAGGCACCAGAAGAGGAAATCCGTAAGTTCATCTCCAAAGAGGAGTTCGATGTCCTTCCCCCAAAAGACCAGAAGGGATGGACTTATCGGGCAATGGTCTCTCGAATGGATACAGGCGTTGGGACCATCCTCGATGCCATTCGTCAGAGTGGCGAGTGGGACAATACAATCATCCTCTTTATGAGCGACAATGGAGGCGTGCCGGGTATGGAGCCTTATTGCGTGAACCGTCCCTTGCGCGGCTCAAAGTTCGACGAATGGGAAGGTGGAGTCCGTACGGTTGCAGGCATCTATTGGAAGAAAGGTTTCCAGCAAGGTGGCAGGAAACTGGAGCAAGTCACAGGCTTTGTGGACATCCTTCCCACCTTGGCCGACATCATCGGAGCGAAAGGGAAACCGAAGAATCCGTATGACGGCATCAGCATTTATGGTGTGCTCCGGGGCAAGAAGAAGCAGATAGACCGTGATATGTATCTGGGATGCGGTGCAGGCGTTTGCCAACAATACAAACTCATCCTCGCCGGTCAGCATCTTGGCTTGAAGAAGGACTTCATCACAGACATCCTGCAGAACCCTTACGAAACGCGCGAAGGTCGCATCTATGAAGATCCCAATCGTGTCAAGGAGCTCCGTAAAACGGTAGTGCAGGGCGATGCCATTGTGCCCTATCAAGAAGAAATACCTTATGGAAAAGGGCAGAAGGGATTTGTCGCACCAAAGGAATGGAAAATAACGGAATTTTAAAACAACAACACATTATGAAGCACATCATCATCAAAGGCAGTCTTTCTGCTGTAGCGCTGCTGACGGCTTTTCCTTGCTGGTCGGCAAAGAAGACAGACAAACGTCCGAACATCCTGCTCATCATGGCTGACGACATGGGCTATTCCGACATCGGATGCTACGGAGGCGAGATTCCTACACCCAATATCGACGCTTTAGCCGCTCGCGGGCTTCGTTTCACGCAGTTCTACAATTGCGGACGTTCCTGCCCCACCAGAGCCAGCCTGCTGACAGGCCTCTATTCCCATCAAGCCGGCATCGGAGCAATGTCGGAAGACCCTGAGCTTAAAGACGGAGATGACCCAGAGCATCAGGGTGAGCACGGATATATGGGGTTCCTGAACCGCAATTGCTTGACGATGGCTGAGGTGCTTCGTGATGCTGGATACCACACCTATATGACGGGCAAATGGCATGTCGGACTGCATGGAAAAGAGAAATGGCCGCTGCAGCGAGGCTTCGAGCATTTCTATGGCATTCTGGCTGGTGCAACGAGCTATCTGCAACCCCGCGGTGGACGAGGCTTGACGCTCGACAACATGCATCTTCCTGCTCCACGTCCGCCTTATTACACTACGGATGCCTTCACCGACCACGCCATCACTTTCCTCGAAGAGCAGCAGGACGACAAGCCCTTCTTCCTCTACCTTGCCTACAACGCCCCGCACTGGCCTCTGCAAGCCAAGGATGCCGACATCGAGAAGATGGCTGGGCGCTATGCTGATGGATGGCAAAAGACGCGCGAGCAGCGCAGGCAGAGAATGGTGGAGCTGGGACTCATAAAGGACGAATGGGGACTGGCCGAATGGGAATCCAGGACTTGGGACCAACTCTCCGTAGAGGAACAGGACAACTCAGCCCTTCGCATGTCGGTCTATGCCGCACAGGTTCATTGCATGGACTACAACATTGGCCGTGTCATCAATTACCTCCAAGAGAAGGGACAACTCGACAACACCCTCATCATCTTCCTTTCCGACAACGGAGCGTGTGCTGAGCCTTATAGCGAGACAGGCTTCGGAGACGTGGGCGACATCAACAACCAACAGCATTGGGTGCAGCCCTCTTATGGCAAGCCTTGGGCAATGGTGAGCAATACGCCCTACAGAAAGTACAAGCGCCGTGCCTACGAAGGCGGCATAGCAGCGCCTCTCATCGTCTCTTGGCCTGAGCAAACGCGGCAATATGCCTCGCAGCTGAGGAATAACATCTGCCACGTCACCGACCTTATGGCAACCTTCATCGATGTGGCTGGAGCAACCTATCCAAAGACCTATCACGGCGGCAACGACATCATTCCGCTGGCAGGAACAAGCCTGATGCCAGCCGTCAGTCATCCCGACAAGAAACTCCACGAATACATCTTCGGCGAACATGCTGATAACTGCTACGTCAGGTGGAACGACTGGAAAGCCGTTCGCGACGAAGTGACCGACAAATGGGAACTCTATTTCATTCCGAACGACCGAACCGAGCGCCACGACCTTGCAGCCGAGAAGCCTGAACAATTGAAGCAGCTCGTCGGAAAATGGGAAGAATGGGCCAACACCCATCACGTCTTCCCAAAAGGCCGTGGAGGTCGCGATACGAGGCTTAAAGAGTAGTGGCTTACTCATACTTTTTTTCGAAACATCTCATGCCAACCTCTAGTACTTCTCATAAAGACCTCAATTCTATCCATATAGCTGCTCATGTGGAGCTCCTATTACCCTCCTATCGTTGTCCGCTATATGTCCGGTACTTGTCCGGTACATGTCCGGTAAAAAAGCGGACATGTACCGGACAAGTACCAGACATGTATAGGAGATACTACTTAGTTGTTTGCTTGTTCCAATGGAGGTCTTTACTAGGTATTATAGAGGTCTTTACTAGATATTATAGAGATATTATAGAGAACTTTACTAGATATGCTAGTGTTTTTCCCTTGTATGTTGTATATTGTTCGGTTTACGAAGGTACGGATTCTATTTAAATCAAGATTCCTCAAGCAGCGGAATTTGCCTTATGGAGATAGATTTTTGTTGGGAGGTAATACGCCCAAGAATCACCAGGGACAGGAGCTTTGATTCACGACAAGGTGTAGGCACATTTCAGCCAGCTCCTAATTGTCAAAAAGAAAAACTCTAGTTCTCTAAGAATTCACGTGCTTTTTGGAGGGCAACGTCGATGTGCGGACAGATGTGGTCGCTCTCCATGAGGTCGTAGAAGCGTGCTTTCTGCAGCTGGCTATGCACTTTCGGATTAACGCCTGAGAGAATGACGTGGATGCCTTCCTCGTGGTTCATCTCGATGAGCGTCTGCAGGTTATGGATGCCTGTCGAGTCGATGAAGGGCACCTTCCTCATGCGGATGATGCGAACCTTTGGCTTCTCGTGCCCGATGTTTGCCATCAAGTCGTCGAACTTGTTGGCAATGCCGAAGAAATAAGGGCCGTTGATTTCATAGACAGCGCAGCCTTTGGGGATGACCAAATGCTCCTCGTTCACTGCCATATCCGAGGCGTCGCCAAGGTCTATTTCGTCCTTGATGACAGAGATTTCGGTGGTCTCCATGATGCGCTTCATGAAGAGGGCGCAGGCAAGGATGAGGCCGACCTCAATCGCGATGGTGAGGTCGAAGACAACCGTCAGGAAGAAGGTCACGCCAAGCACGATGACGTCGCTCTTCGGGTTCTTCAGCAAGCCTCGAATCGTACGCCAACCGCTCATATTGTAAGCCACGATGACCAGTACTGCAGCCAGCGAAGCCATCGGAATATACTCAGCGTAGGGCATCAATAGAAGCAGGATGGCAAGCAGCACGACGGCGTGGATGATGCCTGCTATGGGTGTCTTGCCTCCGTTGTTGATGTTCGTCATGGTGCGAGCGATGGCTCCCGTTGCAGGAATGCCTCCGAAAAGCGGTGTCACCATGTTCGCCACACCTTGTGCAATAAGTTCCATGTTCGAGTCGTGCTTGTCGCTGATAACACCATCTGCCACCGTTGCTGAGAGCAGGCTCTCAATGGCTCCAAGGATGGCAATCGTGAAGGCAACAGGCATGAGTTGCTGGAAGAGCTCGAAAGTGATGCTTGGCACAACCATCTTTGGCAGTTGGGCTTGTATGTGGAAGCGGTCGCCAATGGTGTCAATGCCATCAATGCCGTACTGTTTCATGATGAGAACGGCTACGGTTCCAATCAAGATGCCCCAAAGCGAACCAGGTATCTTGCCCAAGCCTGGCACCTTCTTCAATGCCTTGGGCGAGAAGATGATGACCAGCAAAGAACCGATGGCAACGATGAAGTTCCAGAGGTTGAACGTCCCAATGTTCTCGGCATAGCATATCCATTTGCCCACGAAGTCGCCAGGCGTCTTCAGGGGGATGCGGATGACTTCGCCAGTCGTGCTAATCGCGGTTTGCGTCAAGCCCAGTATGTCGCTGATTTGCGTCGTGAAGATGGTCAGGGCGATACCTGCCGTGAAGCCTATAATGATAGGATAGGGGATGAACTTGATGACGACGCCCAGCCTGAAAGCACCAAGCGCGATGAGAATGATGCCTGCCAGAATGGTGGCAATCAGCAAGCCTTGCAAGCCGTATTCAGGGTTGTTGACGATGCCGTAGATGATGACGATAAAGGCTCCTGTAGGGCCTCCAATTTGCACTTTAGTACCTCCGAGCAAGGAGATGAGGAAACCAGCCACAATGGCCGTTATAATGCCCTTTTCAGGGGTTACACCGCTTGCTATGCCGAAAGCGATGGCAAGTGGCAAAGCAACGATGCCCACGATGATGCCAGCCATCAAGTCTTTCATGAAGGTTTCGCGGCTATAACCCTTCATGCAGTCAATAATTCTTGGTGTCAATCCTTTCATGTCTGTTCAAATTACGCTGCAAAAGTACAACAAATTGAACATTGAACATTGAACATTGAACTTTTTTTTATAAATTTGTCGGCAAATTATTAACTTAAATCAAATAAACTATGTTCGAAATGTTATCTACTCCCATTATTGTGGGCTTGTTTGCAATCTGGTTCTGCTTCCTTCTCTTGTCTTACAAGGGGCAGCCAAAAGGACTTTGGACGCTGGCTCTGGCCAATACTGGCGAGCGCTTTGGTTACTACACCATGCTGGCCGTCTTTGTCCTTTTCCTTCACGACAACTTTGGCTTCGACTCAGGTTGGGCCAGCGAGACGTTCTCCAACTTCCTGTTCGTCGTATATCTGCTGCCTTTGTTTGGCGGCATGCTTGCCGACAAGTACGGCTACAGCAAGATGGTCGTGCTGGGCATCATGATAATGTTCATCGGTTACCTCATCCTGTCTGTGCCTTTGGGCAAGGCAACTCCAGCCATCATCGCAATGGGTGCAGGCCTTTTGCTTGTGTCTCTGGGAACAGGCCTCTTCAAGGGCAACCTGCAAGTCATGGTGGGCGACCTCTATAACGATTCTGAGTTTGCCGACAAGCGCGACTCTGGCTTCTCGCTCTTCTATATGGCCATCAACATTGGCGCTCTGTTCGCTCCGACGGCAGCCATTGCCATCATGAACTGGGCACAGTCGTCGCTCGGTTACAGCAAGGCTGACTCCTATCACTTTGCTTTTGCTGTTGCTTGCGTGAGCGTGATTGCTTCTATCCTTATCTATTATCTGGGCAAGCGCACATTCGCTCATGTGATTGGCACAACAAAGAAGGCTGCTGTCAAGGAAGAGACACAGAAAGCAGAAATTCCTGCCGAGAACGACACGAAGGAGCGCATCGTTTGCCTCTGTCTCGTCTTTGCTGTCGTCATCTTCTTCTGGATGGCATTCCATCAGAACGGCTTGACGTTGACTTGGTTCGCAGATGAATATACCGCTCAAACCTCTACAGGCATCGAGAGCATGATGTTCGATGTGCGCAACCTCTTGGCTCTCATCTTCATCGTTTATGGCCTGTTTGGCATCTTCCAGTCGAAGGGCTTGCCTCGCATCCTTGCAGCAATCATGATTGTTGCAGGCGCGTTCTTCCTCTATAATATGGTGCCTGCTCCAGGTGTCGAGACTGCAGTTTCCGCTCCTATCTTCCAGCACTTCAACCCCTGCTTTGTGGTTATCCTGACGCCTGTCAGCGTTGCCCTCTTCGGTTGGCTGGCAAGCATAGGCAAGGAACCAAAGGCTCCCGTCAAGATTGGCTTGGGTATGCTTGTTGCAGCCTGCGCTTATCTGTGGCTTACGTTGGATTCCGTGGGACTTCCTGCTGCAGATCCTGTGAACCATATTCATCAGGCAAACGTTGGTCCTTCGCTGTTGGTTAGGACATACCTCATCCTCACCTTTGCCGAGTTGCTGCTGAGCCCAATCGGTATCTCGTTCGTGACGAAGGTTTCTCCTGTCAAGTACAAAGGCATGATGATGGGCGGATGGTTCGTTGCAACGGCTATCGGCAACAAGCTTGTCAGCATTCCCGGACACATGTGGGGCATGGACCTCACCATCGTTTGGGGTACGTTGATGGCAATCTGTCTGCTTGCTGCTATCTTCATCTTCTCGATTATCAAGAAGCTGAACAAGGTGGCGTAAGTCATTAACCATTGACCATTGACCATTGACCGTTGACCATTGACTGTTGTCTGTAGTCTGTTAAAACATTGAAGCGCCTTCCTCCTCTTTGGCTATCGTGTGTGCCGCTGGTAATACTGGTGGCACTCGTAGCTCTTGTTGTTAGCATCTTTGGTGACGAGACGTTGGCTGGTGCGTCGCAGATGGCATTGCTTGTGGCAACGGCATTTTGCGTCTGCATCGGCATTGCATCGCGTCTCATCACCTGGGACGACTTCGAGCGAGCCATAAGCGACAAGGTGGGAGGCGTCAGCTCTGCCATCATTATCCTGCTGCTCATTGGAGCCCTTGGCGGAGCATGGATGGTGAGTGGCGTCGTGCCTACTATAATATATTATGGTATGGAGATGATGAGCCCAAGATGGTTCCTCGTTTCCGCTTGTCTCATCAGTGCTTTGGTGAGTGTGCTGACTGGTTCTTCGTGGACGACAGTAGCCACCATTGGTATTGCCTTGATGGGCATCGGTCAAGCACTCGGCTTCGAGGAGGCATGGATTGCAGGCGCAGTCATTAGCGGTGCTTATTTTGGCGACAAGATATCGCCCATGAGCGACACGACGGTGCTTGCTTCTAGTACAGTCGGCACGCCTCTCTTCACGCATATCCGCTACATGCTTTACACGACAGTACCGACTTTCCTCATCACTCTCACAATCTTTACCATTGTAGGTCTTGGGCAAGGAGAGGTTGTCACCTCGCATGTCGCTACAGTTCAGCAAGCCTTGCAGCAGACGTTCTACATCTCTCCGTGGCTTATCGTTGTGCCTGTGCTGACATTTATCCTCATCATGATGCGCTTGCCGTCGATGGTTGTGCTCTTTCTTGCAACGCTGATGGGTGTTGTGGCTGCAGTATGGAGTCAGTCACATTTGCTCGACGTGATAGCCGGCACCGACCACGAAGGGCTTGCCCAACGCATTCGAGGCGCTTTCATCATTGTTTATGGCAGCACAGACCTCGATACAGGCGTGCCCGACCTCAATGCCCTCGTTGCCACAAGAGGCATGGCTGGCATGCTCAACACCATTTGGATAATCCTTTGTGCTATGGCTTTCGGAGCAGCCATGACAGCAACAATAATGCTCGACAGCATTATGCAAGCCCTGCTGCGACTGGTTCGAGGAACAGTCTCTCTTGTGGCAAGCACAGCATTCTCTGGTGTCTTCCTCAATGTGGTTAGCGCCGACCAATACCTCAGCATTATCCTGACGGCCACGATGTTTGGCGATACTTACAAGAAGAATGGTTACGAGTCGCGCCTCTTGAGCCGTACTTGCGAGGACAGCGCAACTGTGACTTCCGTGCTGATACCTTGGAACACATGCGGCATGACGCAGGCAAGCGTCCTGGGCGTCAGCACGCTCGTCTATGCGCCATACTGCTTCTTCTGCTATTTAAGCCCCATAATGACCATTCTTGCTGCAGCATTCCTGCCAAAGAAAAGGTGAAAAGGTAAAAAGGTGAAAGGGTGAAAAAGTAAAAAGGTAAAAAGGTGATGAAGTTTGAAAGGTTAAAGGTTTATATGAAACGCGTTATATTATTTGTTGTCTGTTGTCTGTTGTCCGTTGTCGCTCAGTCCGCAGAACTGAGCTTCAAAGTGAAGAGCAAGTACCTGAATCTGCCTATCTCTCAAGATGCAGAGCGTCGCAAGGTGACTTTCCAAGCAAAAGGCGTGGATGACCTCAACGTCGTGGCACGACTCTCGACAGAACCTGATTACTGGGTCTTCAAGGACCTGACGGCATATAAGGGCAAGACGTTGACCATTACCTTTGACGGACCAGAGGAAGCACTCTCGCTGGTCTATCAGGCGGACACTATTCGTGACGCTCAGGAGATGTATCGAGAGAGGAATCGTCCGCAGTTCCACTTTACGACGCGGCGCGGATGGATCAATGACCCGAATGGTTGCATTTGGCATGATGGGCTGTATCATCTTTATTATCAGCATAATCCTTTTGAGCGCGAATGGGAGAATATGACTTGGGGACACGCTACGAGTCCCGACCTCCTGCATTGGACGGAACAAGCCCCAGTGCTTTTCCCTGACACAATCGGCACAATGTTCAGCGGTTCGGCAGTCTTCGACAAGGACAACACATCTGGTTTCGGTACCAAGAAGAACCCTCCGCTCGTCTATGCCTATACTGCCGACAGAAGCGACAAGGAAACACAATGTATCGCTTATAGCCTGGATGGGGGCATGACGCTACACAAGTACGAAGGCAATCCCGTTATTGATTCGCACGACAAATGGCAGACTCACGACACGAGAGACCCGAGGTTGTTCTGGTACGAGTCTGGGGGCCATTGGGTTCTCGTCCTGAATGAACGTAACGGACATAGCATCTATACTTCTGACAACTTGAAGGACTGGACTTATCAGAGCCATGTGAACGGTTTCTGGGAGTGCCCTGACCTCTTTCCTCTGGCTGTTGACGGCAATCCGAATGATGTGCGATGGGTGATGTATGGGGCAAGCAATACGTATATGATAGGCAGTTTCGATGGCAAAGTCTTCACGCCAGAAAGCGGTAAGCACCGTTTCTCGACGGGCACCATCTATGCCGCCCAGACGTTCAACGAAGTGCCTGACGGACGAAGAATACAGATAGGATGGGCCAACATCGACCATCGAGGAATGCCTTTCCGCGGGCAAATGTTACTGCCGACCGAGTTGACTTTGCGCACAACAAAGGACGGAATCCGTCTCATTAGCAAGCCTATCCGCGAGGTTGCCTCTTTGCTGAAGCCGCTTTATTCAAGTGAAAAGGCCTTGAATGGGCAGGAAGTCAACAAGGCGCTGCAACCTTATCAGAGTCAAGACTGTGTGCATCTTCGTGCCACACTCAACCTGACCTATGCCACAAGCGCAGGTCTTCGCTTTGATGGACAAACGCTTGTTGACTACGATCTCAACCGCAACACGCTGAACGGACAGTTCTATTCACCGCAAGATCCGACGAGCCTTTCGCTGACAATGGACATCTACATCGACCGCACCTCGATTGAAGTCTTCATCGACGACGGCCTTTACAGCTATTCGATGGAGCGGAAGCGGGCAATAAGTACGCCCCGGAATCCCGCAGCCAAAGGCCTTGAATTCTGGGGCGCAGACATTAATGTGACTGATATTCAGCTTGATGCTGTCGAGAGCTGCTGGTAGAGTTGCCTCCTACTGCTTCAGGGAAGTGCTTCTGCGGCCTCTTCCAACTACTTCTCCAACGTTGGATGTGCTGTCCTCCGGCTGCTCGACTTCGCTGCGAGTGGCTGGTGCGAAGTAAGGATAATAGTAGCCCCAGTTGTTGCGATCCCAGTAGCCATAGCTGTTTACGTATGGCGTCCAGTTGTAGTAATCGACGAGCTTGCGCATACGGAACAAGGTACCAGACTCGGAGAAAGTGCCCGAGAAGTAGTCGTTCGTCATCCGATAGTTGCTGATTCGCGTGTTGAGTTGGGGGTCATAATCATAAGTAAGATAGATATAACCGTTCTCTACCGACCAGCGGAACTTGTAGTATTGGTACTCGTAGGGTCCGTAGTCGTAGTAGTCAACCTGCGTTCCTCGGCCATAGTTCGCGTAGGAATAGGCGGGGATGAACGTCAGATAGGTGTCGTAGGAGTCGAAAGTATAGACCCTTCCGTTGTTATCTCTGTAGTCATAGAACATTCCGAAGTCTCCTCTCCACTCTCCCGAGAGCACCATCGACTTGTTGGTATCCTCCATATCGATGCAAGAAGAGAACGAAAGAACTGCCATCATGAAGATGAAAGACGCGAAGCCAAAGGCTCTTGCCTTGCTGTCGTAGTGTATCATAAAGCGTTTCATAACTGTACTTTTTTAGGTTTGTCTGCTGCAAAGGTACGGCAAGTTCATGGCTTTGCAAAGGGGAAATACGAATTCTTTAGGGGGAAATCCCTATTCGTATAGTGAAAGAGGAGCATGGAGCAAGGAGCAAGAGGATACCTTATCTGGTGACGGCTTGGACCTGCCTCATTAGGTGAAAAGAGCTCGCATAACAAGACGCATCGACAGCAAGAACTTTGCAGATATTGTCTCATAATTGTGCAAAGATGATAAATTAACGTCTTTTAACACATGGATTCGCGTACACATATAATAATGTAGTAACTTTGCGCCCGAATTTATGCGTTTTGGGAAAAACGTACATAAACTAACAACGATAACTAACAACATATTTCAAACAAATTAACCATGAAAAAAATCAAACTCTTATTGTCTGTCGTGCTCTTAACTATTGGAATTAGTGCGACGAAGGCTGCTCCCGAAGTGGAAACTGTCACTATTGGCAGCACCGGCTATGCTACTTACTGTAGCTCGAATCCTCTCTATTTATACGACCTTGTCGTGCCCGAACCAATCGGCCGCTGGACATTCGATGATCCCTCAAACCTCCTTGCAGGTACAGGCGCTGCAACCCTGACTGCAACAAAACATGCAAAGAACAACGTTACCCAAACTACCCTTGCTGATGCTAACATTACTGCAGTAACAGGACCCGACGCCAGCAACGGCGCCGTGAATGTTCCTATTGGCTCCAGCCTGCTGATGGCTGCCAACAATGGTGCAACAAGCATGGGCACATATACCGTCATGTTTGATGTCTGCGCAGAAGATGCTAACTCATATGTACCTCTTCTACAGAACAGCCTGACCGACGGTAAGGACGGTAGCCTCTTCTTCCATACCCACCAAGTAGGCTTAGGTGGAGGTCTCGGTTACCACGGCACCATCAAAAACAACACGTGGTATCGTATCGTCTTCGTTGTTCAGCCAAACGGAGCTTCTCTCTATGTGGACGGCAACCAACTTGTTTCTAACCTGAACCTCAGCACACCATACAACCAGCACTGGCTCCTGACAACGGGTGCCCTCTTCTTTGCCGACGAAAGCGGCGAGGAGAAAGCCATCAAGACATCAGAGCTGCGTTTCTGGGATGTGGCTCTGGATGAAGGCCAAGTCGCTAAACTGGGCTCTATCAGTGGAGATGCACCGAAATTCCCCGAGGCTCTTGGCGTATGGACATTCGACGATGCAACAGATCCTTATGCAGGTACCGGCACAGCAACACTTGCTAAATGGGGTAACAGCTCCTCCTTTGCCGATGGCGTCGCTACGGTTCCCGTTGGAGCTGGCATTGAGCTGAGCACAAACCTCGAGTCAACTCCAAGTGCTTACACACTCATGCAAGACGTTAAGTTCGCAGACGTCAGCGGCTACATCTCTCTCTTCCAGAATGACGTCAACAATGGTAAGGACGGCAGCATCTTCATCAAGAACGGAACGGTTGGTCTTGCCTCAGCCGGTCTTGGCTACAATGGCACGATCAACACCGACACATGGTATCGTATTGTTACTGTCATCGACAACAGCTACTGCACACTCTATGTGGACGGCGTTAAGGTTGGCGGACCAACTAATATTCAGGACACGAACGCATGGGCAATGCGCGACTCAAGGAAACTCATCCTGTTCATCGACAACGACGGTGAGGAGAAAGAGGTTCAGCTGGCTGAAGCACGCTTCTGGGATCTTGCCCTGACAGCAGCACAGGTAGCACAGCTCGCTACTGTCGGCACAACTACCTACGATGGCCAAGCAGGAGGCGGAGAACCTCCTGTTGCATACACCGGTAAGATTGTTTCAGGCGGTCTGTCTTTGACAGAACTCTCAGGCGGCATACCTGCAAACACGGCTGTCGTTCTCAAGGGAACACCAAATACCGTATATAGGTTTGTTGTCAAGCCTACGGGACTTCCCGCTGTTACCGACAACGACCTTCAGGGTTCTGACGGCACTGTTACTGGCAACGGTTCTACAATCTTTGCTCTTTCAAGTAAGGCCAATGGCGTTGGCTTCTATCCTGTAGGTAATGGCGTAACCATCCCTGCCGGCAAGGCTTACCTTGAATATACCGGCAGCAACCCAGTCAAGGGCTTCACCTTCGTCTTCGACGACGATGCAACTGGCATAAGCCTGACGGAAGATGGAAGAAGTCAGATGGAAGACGGTGCTATCTATAACCTTGCTGGCCAGCGTGTAAGCAAGATGCAAAAGGGCATCAACATCGTGAACGGTAAAAAAGTATTGAAATAGGAAACAAGGACCTTAGGGTCTCTAAGGACTTTAGGGACCTTAAGGACTTTAAACAAGAAAACGAAGATGAAAAAGACATATATCACACCCGACATGCTCTCTGTAGCACTCAACACAAAGGCTGGTATTCTGCTGCCGGAGTCACTGACCATCAATACCGAAGGTGGCGAAACGATCAGCGAATCAAATCAAATCCTGACAAAGGAGAGCAGAGACGTTAACCTCTGGGACAACGAATGGTAAGCACCATCCTCCGCTATCCCGATTAATATGAAATAAGAAGTGGGGACATGTCGAAAGGCACGTCCCCACTTCTTTATAGGACACTTTTATGTCTTACTTGAAGAGTTTGATTTCGCTGAGCTGCAGCCTGGTGCCGCCAGCCATTTTGAGGAACTCGAAGCGGTAGTAGCGGTAGCTGCCTGAGGCTGCCAGCCTGAAGCGATATTCCTGCTCGTTTTCGTCACGAAGAAGGCGGTTGCCTTTCTGCTCGTCGAGGGTCGTCCAGTTCTGCTTGTCGTTGCTTCCGCTCACTTTCCACGTTACGGGGTTGCGGTCGGGGTAGTCGTGCGTGTCATCACCCGTGACGAATCGGTACTCGTTGATGGGCGTCTGTTCGCCTGCATCGAGTGTGATGGAGTAGGGCATCTGGCGAGGTTCGTCGATGCACCACTTCGTGAAGATCCATCCGTCTGCAGCCATAGATGCTCCCTCCTTGCCGTCGCGGCCTGAACCGCTCACGAAAGTGGCTTTCACGGGCATTTGGACCTTGTCGTACAGGTAGATTTCGCTGAGCTGGATGCGTGTTCCGCTTGCCATCCTGAAGAACTCGAACCGGAAGTAACGGAACTTGTCTTTGGCTCCTGCGGCTGTGGGCTTGAAGCGATATTCCTGCAGACCTTCAGCAGGGAGGCTGCGGTTGTTCTTCTGGTCGTCGATGGTCGTCCAGTTTTCCTTATCGTTGCTTCCGCTTACTTTCCACGTTACAGGATTGCGTTCGGGATAGGCATTCGTGTCGTCACCCGTTACGAGTCCGTACTCTACGACGCCTGTCTGCTGTCCTGCATCGAGGACAATCGAGTAGGGCATCAGGCGTGGGAAGTCGATGCACCATTTCGTGGAGAGCTGGTCGTCGCAAATCATGGCCGGACCTTCCTGGCCGCCACGACCTGAGCCGCTCACAAAAGTTGTTTTGATGGGAGCCTGAGCGAGTGCTTCACTCAAGGCGAAAAAGGACATTAGGATAAATGAAAGATGTCTCATATCTGTTAGTTTTATTGATTTCGATGTGCAAAGATATGAAAAATAGTTCATAGTTCATAGTCCTTTGTTGAGAATAATTTCGTAACTTTGCATTAAATATAACGAATTTAACTTTATAAAGTAGAGAAGTAGTCAGTAGTGAAGTGGTTATGCCAAATGTCTTAGCGCTTGCTCTTGCTGAAGGAGTATCGGCTTAACTACTGTCCGAAGGACGAGCGAAGCGATATCTACTTAACTACTTAACTACAAAAGGAGTAAAACCCTCGAAACTTAAATAATTAATTATAACCTTCTACTATGAACCATTTGCTTAGGAAAGTCCTCTTTGTAGCAGTGTTTGCACCCCTCTGTAGCCAAGCTGCAGAACCCGTCGATTACGTGAATCCTTACATCGGAAGCATCAGTCATCTGCTGGTTCCCTGCTTTCCGACCATTCAGTTGCCAAACAGTCTGATGCGCATCTATCCGACTCGAAACGAATATATTACAGAGTACCTCGACGGTTTGCCCATCGTCGTCACCAATCATCGCGAGCGAAGTGCCTTCAGGTTGAGTGTCACGCAAGGCGACGAACTGCGTTCCATCATCTCGACAAGTTGGGATCATGAGCGCGTGACACCTTACGACTATCAGGTCTCGATTGCCGACAACACCATCGACGCCCACCTGGCCGTCTGCCATCAGAGTGCCATCTACGAGTTGACGTTTGCCGACCCAAGCAAGCCTGCCACGATTATTCTCTATACTGAAAGCGGCAGAATGCAGGTTGAAGGACGTCACGCTTCTGCAAGTCAAAGGTTGAGCAAGAACATGGACATCTTCTTTTCGGGCGAGTTCGATGTCGAACCAGAGAAGGCTGGGGCGATACGCAACGGAAGAATTGCTGATGAGAAGGTTCCTGCAGGGCGCGGCATTTGCACAGCTCTACGCTTTCCTGCCGGTACAAAGAAGGTTCAGTTCCGTTACGGCGTTTCCCTCATCAGCGAGGAACAAGCGGAGAAGAACCTCGTTCGCGAGCAGGGCAAGGACTTCAACATGGCCAAAGTCATCAAGGATGGCCGCAAGGAATGGAACGAGACGCTCAGCAACATTCGCGTCAAAGGCGGCACCGAGGACCAGAAGACTGTGCTCTACACCTCTTATTATCGTACCTTCGAGCGCCCCGTCTGCTTGAGCGAGGACGGACGTTACTTCTCGGCTTTCGACGGTAAGGTGCACGAGGATGAAGGACATCCGTTCTATACCGACGACTGGATCTGGGATACTTATCGTGCGGCACACCCGCTTCGAGCCCTCATTCAACCCCAGAAAGAGGAAGATATCGTGGAAAGTTACCTCCGAATGGCAGAGCAAATGGGTACGAAATGGATGCCAACTTTCCCCGAAATGACTGGAGACACGCGAAGGATGAACAGCAATCATGGCGTGGCAATGGTTGCTGATGCGCTCTGGAAGGGTCTTAAAGTGGATGCCAAGCGCGGCTTCGAGTACTGTCGTCGCGGCATAGAAGAGAAGACGCTCGTGCCTTGGAGTGGCGATCCGGCTGGCCGTCTCGACCAATTCTACAAGGATCATGGCTACTTCCCCGCTCTTGCAGAAGGCGAGACGGAGACCGAACCGAACGTGGGCGGCTTTGAGAAACGGCAGCCCATCGCAGTCACGCTTGGCACAGCTTACGACGAGTGGTGCCTCTCTCGCATAGCAGAGTTCATGGGTAATAAGGCAGATGCTGCCAAATACCTTGCCCTAAGCTACAATTATCGCAATGTTTGGAATGCCGACACACGTTTCTTCCATCCCAAAGACGAGCGCGGCAACTTCCTGCCAGACTTTGATTATCGCTTCAGCGGAGGCATCGGAGCGCGTGCCGCTTATGGCGAAAACAACGGATGGACCTATCGTTGGGACGTACAACACAACCTTCGTGACCTCGCGAAGCTGATGGGCGGACGTGAATCGATGTGTCAAGAACTCGACCGCACCTTTGCGGAACCATTAGGCAGGAGTAAGTGGCAGTTCTACGGAGAGTTCCCCGATCAGACAGGCAACATGGGGCAGTTCACGATGGCAAACGAGCCGTCGCTCCATATACCGTATATATATAACTATGCTGGCGCTCCTTGGAAGACGCAGAAACGCATTCGTCAATGCCTCGACGCGTGGTTCCGCAACGATGTTATGGGTATGCCTGGCGACGAAGACGGTGGCGGAATGACCTCTTTCGTGGTCTTCTCTTCACTTGGCTTCTATCCTGTTACACCAGGCTTCCCTGCCTACAACATCGGTTCGCCACTCTTCACGGACGCTCGCGTCAAGCTGCCTGGCGGCAAGGAACTGCACATCATTGCCAAAGGAAGCAGCAAAGAGAACAAATACATCCAGCGTGCAACCCTGAATGGAAAGCCTTGGAACAAGCCCTGGTTCAGCCATGATGACATAAAGAACGGCGCAACCCTCGTGCTTGAAATGGGCAGTAGGCCCAACAAACAATGGGGTAGCGCCGAAGATGCCACGCCTCCTTCCGCTCCGACGAAGCAGAACTAATATAAGATCTTCTTCCCCTTCGCGACGTTAATGCCTTTGTATCTCTTCGAGAGGCGCTGGCCGGCGAGGTTATAGGTGAACTTAAAGTCTTTAAGGTCCTTAGGGTCTTTAAGGACTTTAAGGTCTTTAAGGCCGAGGGCGATGTCCTCTTCTGTGACAGTAAACTGCGGTCCTTCGGTGAAAAGGGAGCCTGTGTAGGCAGCATCGACTGCCTGAACTCCCCAAGAATATGTGCCGGGCTTTGTCGGACGGAACGTCCATTCTGTTCGCGTGCCGATGCGCCCGAGGCGATTCACCTTGCGAATGCCATCGCTTGTGCCGCCAATGATGGCAGGTGTGCTGTTCAGTAGGTTGCCGGTCTCGTCTTTGATATAGACTTCGTAGGTAAAGCCCGGATGTGCTGTCTCAGCAGCTTGCCATGCAAGACGCACGCCTCCTTCTTGGATGTTGGCAGTCGGAGCAAGTGGCGCATCAGGCCGTGACGGAGCAGAAAGCAGGTTGTAACAAAGGATGGCATTGTCGCCAAATTGCTCCGTGGTAAGATAGTTCTTGTCCTCAGAATGCCCGATGACTACGAAATCCTTGCGCCCGTCGCCATTATAGTCAGGGAAGATGATGCTGGCACCTGTGGCTCCTGGTATGGCGGTGCTGCGTTTGAGTTGTCCCTTGCTGTCGTTAAGGTAAAGCTTTCCTCCATAAACATTCGACTTTGTACCGCCTAAAAGTATGTCGTAGTCACCATCTCCATCCCAATCTATCACGCCAGCCGAGTTGTTTGCCGCAGAAGAAAGCGTGTAGATATCGGTCTGGAAGTCACAACTGATTGCTTTGAAACTGGGTATTTCAGTCGCCTGATTGATGTAGATACGCTGTCGAGTCGTCGTCTCTCCCGAGGAAGACTCGCCAAGTCCTGCAAGCATGATGTCGAGCCAACCGTCGCCATTAAAGTCGGCAACCTGCAGGGCACCGTTGGATTTGCGTTTGATGTTGGCTCCTCTCTCACCCAAACCCAAGCGAAGGAACTGCCCAAGTTGATCAGGATTGTTAAGGTAAACGTCCGTGAAGCGCAGTTGTCCTTCCTTTTCATCCACGAGAGCAGAGATGGCGAAGTCTTGCAGTCCGTCGTTGTTGAAGTCGGCCGGCTGAATGATTGCCTCGCGAAAAAGGTAGTCTTGCCCAAAGGGTTCGACCGTGAAGGTGATGCTCGATGGGTCGGTCGTTTGGTTGTGGAGAATGACATTGCAGTTCGTCTCGCCTTGATGGCCGACGAGAATGATGTCGAGCCGCGCGTCGTTGTCGATGTCAATCACTTCCGCGTTGCAAACCGCCCTGTAGTCAAAAGACGCATTAGAGCCGTCGGGATTGAGGATGACGAGTGCTGCTGCTTCAAACGTCCCATTCCCTTTTCCCAGGAAGATGCCTTCGTGATTGTCCTCGTTATCGCTCCCGGTTTGGTCGAAAGCAATGATATCCATGTTGCCGTCGTTGTTGATGTCGCATGGAACAAAAGATGGAGAGTCTGTTACCTTAAAGGGAGGAGTCGTCGAGACTTTCGTCCATTTGTGAGTAGAGGTGCCAAAGAGCGCAAGATAGGAGATGTACTTAGTGGTTGTGGCTTCATCTGTGGCGGAGTCCTGAACGCTGGACAACCCTTCGGTCACGATGTCAAGGTTGCCATCATTGTTCAGATCAACGGCGACCGCTCCGCCATTCCTAAAACCCCAGGACTGCGTGATGAGTTCGGGACTGTATGGCGCCGTAGTGGAGAGTGTGGGACGGATGATTGGGTCGTTGAGCATGACGAGTCTGTTGCTCTGGAACTTCATCGTGCCGATGTACATCCGTCGAGGCTGTATGTTTGCTGTGTCGTTGTGCGCATGGAAGACAATGCGAAGGTTACCGTCCTTATCGTAGAAGAGCGAGTGATGCCCAGTGCCGACGAGGTCGTCCCAGCGCCGAAGGATGGGATTGTTCGCGTATTTCGTCCAAGTGCCCGAGGCAATGTTTGTCGTTGTGGCATAGCCTACGGCATAGTCCTGACTGCGGTAACCGTTGCCGGAATATGTCAGGTAGTATGTGTTCCTGAACTTGATGACATTTGGCCCCTCGGTGACTTTGTGTTCCTTGAGCTCCCACGACTGCGTTGCGGCGAAGCATTTGCGCAAAGTGCCGGCAATAGGAGTGATGAGGTCATCTCCGAGTTTTGCCTGCCAGATGCAGTTGCCGTCGGTGAAGCGCACGAAGAAGATGTATGCGATGGTGTCGCCATTTGCTTTGACATCGAAGAAGACGTGCGAGTCGATGCATTTCTCGTTGCCGATGAGGCTTTCCATCTGATAGGAGCCGACTTGCACGAAGGGTCCTTTCGGCGAGGAAGATGTCGCGGCATAGAGGTGCTCGTTGGCAGAGTAGTACATGATGTACTTGCCTTTGACGTGATATACCTCAGGAGCCCAGAACCATTGCGTCTCTGTAGTATTCGTTTTGTTGAGGGCCAGTCCCTCGTACTTCCAGACGCGCAAGTCGTCGCTCGTGTAGCAGCGGATGCCGTTGGCGTCGTTTGTGCCGTAAGCGTAGTAAGTGTCTCCGTCGAGCAGAATGTATGGGTCTGCCAGCGGAACCTGGCTCTTGCCTCCTTCAGCCTTTCCGAGGAAGGGTAGGAGCAAGAACGCTATGCCTGCAAAAATTGTCTTTCCTTTCATATCTCTTTACCTGTTAGAATGAATTCAGACGGATTGCTTGAACCCGCCCGAATCGTTGTTACTTAATTTCCCAACCTGCAGCCTTTGCCATCTTCTTGCAGATTTCGGTGTTGTCGAAGCGGCCGTGGAACTGTTCTGCTCCGACGCCGATTGCGAAGGCCGGCACGTAGCCATTGCTGTGACCGCCGCTTTGCCAACCAATCAGGGCGCATTCGGAGATGACGCGCTTCACGGTGCCTGACAGACGACCTGGGTCGTTCTTCTCCATAAACTCTTTGAATGAGCGTTCCAGACGGCTTGCCTGTTCGTCGCTAACCTTCACGTCGCCCCAGAAGCCGAAGTTGTCTGTAAGGAACTTCTTGCCTTCATCCCAAGTGAACTTGTCGCCCAGTTTTGCCTTTTTGGCCTTGAGTTCGCGTTCGAGCTTCACCATGCTCATGCGTTGAGACGCTACTGCTTTGAGGTTCAGCTCGTACGGGCCACGGCCGAGCGCCAGTCCGCCTGTCTCGTGGTCGGCAGTGATGACGATGAGTGTCTCGTCGGGATGTTGCTGATAGAACTCGTAAGCTACCTTCACGGCATTGTCCATGTCGATGAGTTCCGTGATGAAGACGGGGTCGTTTGCGTGGCAGCCCCAGTCAATTTTGCCGCCTTCAATCATCACGAAGAAGCCGTCCTTCTCGTTTTGCTTCTTCATGAGGAAGTTGATGGCTGCGCGTGTGATGTCCTGCAGGGTAAGGTCGTTCTTCGTGCGGTCAAGTGCGTAGGGGATGCAGCTGTTGTCGATCTTGCTTGCTGCTTCTGTCTGGAAGAGAATCATCTTGTCGGCCTTCTTGGCTTTCTTCTGGTAGTCTTTGTAGCCACGAGCAATCGTGTAGCCGCCAGCCTGAGCCTGTGCATAGAGGTCTGGGCCGCCGTCTGGGTTCTGAGGCTTCACGAAGTCACTTCCTGCGAAGAAGTCAAAGCCGGAACCAGGCAGCTGAGAACCAATCTCGTAGGACATGCTACGCTTTGCTACATGCGAATAGAAGGCAGCTGGAGTAGCGTGGTCTATGCTCACGCTGGTCGTTACACCGACTGCAGCACCTGCATCCTTTGCCCAATGTGCGATGCAGCTAACAGGCGTCTCCAGGTCCTTCAGGATGCCGAGAGCGCCGTTCTTCGTCTTGTGTCCGCTTGCCAGAGCAGTACCACCGGCAGCAGAGTCGGTCACACCATTCGTGGCGCTTTGTGTGTTGATGAGTGCTACGTATGGGAAGCTGGGGAAGCAAAGTTCCTTGATGCCAATTTGACCTTCGAGCGCACCGAGGTAAGTCTCGGCAGCGTTGACCTGGTTCACGCCCATACCGTCGCCGATGAAATAGAACACATACTTGGCTCTGCCTTCAGCAAGAGCAGCCAGAGCAACCAGCAGGATGCTCAGTGTAGAAAAGACTCGTTTCTTCATGTTTGCTGTTATTTTAGGTTATATAATTATCCAATCCGCCCACAAAGTTATGAAAAAGCCCGCGAAATACAAAAGAAAAACGTGTTTTTCTTTGCCTTTGAATGGCATGAGTCGTCTAGACAAACGTGGTTTGTAGTGAAAAATCCTTTACAGTATTTTGTGAGTTAACGTGTCGAATCGGCAGACGCAACGTGGGGCGTTTTTCAACGCGACGTGGGTCGTTTGCAAATTCGACGTGTCGCGTTTGAAATTCCCCTACGTTAAGTTTACCGACTTAACACGTCGAATTTGAGTCCAAACTACATCATGTTTGATTGGTTGACGTGTGACAGTGATACTATCTTAACATTGTCTACTAAAAACCGACTTTGTAACTGCTTGATTGTCAGTGTGGATTCAAAATAAGCCCATTTTAGGCTTCAGGGTATATCTGAGGTCATCTGAACAAAAAAACGGCGTCAGAAACGCCGCTTTGGAGAAAAATATTTACAATTTCCTGCTTTGTGTTGGGTCGCTTAGCCGAGCTTGCTTTCGCTCGCTGCAGCTAAGCATGTCTTCATTCGACCAAGACTTTTCTGCCATTCCTGATGTAGATGCCCCTCTCCATCTTGCTTACGCGCTGGCCGTTGAGGTTATAGATGACATCATCCTTAGTGGAAGGAGTAGCAGAAATGCTTCTTATCTCGGTTGCGTTGTCGAGTGCCTGCTCTGCTCGCTCGATGGCCTGTTGCAGAGACTCCCTGTCTGCAGCAGTGACGGTGTTGGCTGTGATGAGTGCATGCATGCTCTGCATCTCGGATTGCAAATCGTCGAAAGCTTCCTTGATGAGTGGATTCTGGTGATATGGCGAAGCCTCTTCGTCAATGATTGCCTTGTGAATTTTGAATTCGCTCATGGCAAAGATGTGGCTGTCTGCTCGCTTGCCGATGGTTTGCATCACTTGGAATCGGATGAAGTGTGTGTTGCCGTCGGTAAAGATGAGTGGCGAGGTGTAGGTTTCATTTATGGAAGACGGCATCCCTTCGGTAAGTCTGGCTACAGGTATGAAGCCCTGTTTGTTCTCGGAAACCGAGACGATGAAGTCAACAGGTATGTCAGGCAATCCGTATTCGGGGTTCTGAGAGGGTGTGAAACTGAAGGCAAATGCATTCAGGCCTGCAGTTATCTGTGCTTGGATATAAGACATCTCGTCTGGCCATACTATGCCGCTGTACCAAGTCTCGTAGTAGGTATCGGTCTTCTTGTCGATGAGTTTGGCAAGGTTATGTTCTGTCTGCTGAGAAATGTTTGCATTCGAGGAGAGATAGGTGGCGCTTCGGATGAGTTGTGAACTGATGTCAGGTTGTGCAACAAATGCCTTTGCATATGTCTGCAAGGCCTGCTGTAACAGTTGCTCAGACACTTCATCATGGAGAGCCAACTCGGCTTCGTGACTCAGTTCGTGCACGGTAATCTCATCGGGTCGCAGGTATTGGTTGGTGCGCAACTGGAAGGTGGCATTGGCCCCCGTTGCTGTCGTGAGCACGACAGGCATTTGTGCAGTGGCTTTTACATTGAGGAGCTTTCCCTTCACGCTGATGGTAAAGCCGTCTCCACTCTTGTTGAGGATGATGGGCATAGGTGTTTCGGAGAGCGAGACAGCACTCCCCTCGCCAATGAGGAACTTCTTCGAGCCGAGGTTGTAGAGATAATACTCGTGATACTTATCAGAGCGCAGTATCATCCAATTGCAATAAGGATCAGTTACGGAACACGGCTGCTTGTATGGCTCGAGAGCGTTGGTGACATTGGATGCCACGATGGATGGCACGTCGTCGGTCGTGGCAATGAGGTCGCCGCGACCTGACAGATTATGAATCTGATAAACGGCCAGGGGCGTAAAGTGCTCTGCCTGAGCCACGACGCCGTAGGTGAGTGGCTGAGCCGTCGCACCAAGCTCCTCGATTGCCTGTCGCAAAGCATCTGCATCCGTACAAGTTCCGTCGGCATACACTGTGCATAGAGGCTCTATATCGGCAGGAGCATACCCGCCCCAAGTGTCTGCCTCTGCAATAATCTGCTGAGTAAGGGACAGCAGGTCGCTAAGCCGATATTCGTGCTTGAAGTAAATCTCATTGATGACCAGGTTAGGCCCGTAGCCAGCCGTGAAGCGCAAACGGAAGTATTTGGCCGTGACGGGCTCGGGCAACTCTATTGTGGGAGATTCGCTGTCCTCAATGATGAGACGCGTGGAAATAGCGGTCCACTGAGTTCCGTTCTCGGATACATAGAACGCCAGCTGCTTAGCCCGATAAGTGCTGTCACGATTCTGATAGAGTTCCAACGAACTAACGGTGACGGGCTCTGGCGCTTCGAAAGTGAAGATGTGAGGATAAGCAACAGCACCATTCTTCCATTTGTTGTGATAGTAAGTGCTTCTGTTGCCATCAAGCATCAGCGCAGCACGCCCGTTATCGCCTTCGCCAACGGTTTCTTCGTCGCTGAACTGAATGAGTTGCCACGTTGCAGGGTCGGAGACGGTGCGAGTCAGCTCTATGCGAGACTGCATGGCCTTCGTCTGGTAGTGCTTGACGCCTTCATCCACACGATGCTCCAGACGAGCAATATCGATGGTATCTACCCAAGGCATCTCTCCCATGATAGGAGGCTCGCAGGTGCTTGCACTGTCACGCGTACCCATATAACCTCCGGTTTCCAGATAGAAAGTCTTATCGTAAAGCTCCGTTACGCCGTGACCGAAGTCATAACGTGAATAGCGCTTCCCATTGTTCTGCGTATTCCCAAATCCAGCATGGTTCAGCGGATACCACTGCCTCGTAGCTGCGGAACGCATGGCTCCGTTGCGGAAATAGCAGCGTCGCATCAGGTTGCCGCCATTGTCTCCGAAGTTTTCCAGGAAGCTATATATGCCGCTCGTAAGGCGATTGGCTCCAGCCATACGAAGGGTGCCCATATAGTGCCAGTCGTTTTCATCTGCCGTCTTGAACCATACTGTCTGCAGGGTACTCTCATATTCTGTGATTGTGCCATCGGCATTGGTAACACTGATGATGTCTGGGCGAACGTTATAAAGGAACTGTATCCATTGGTCGAACTCCCAGAAGTCATCACGATTGTAGCGTATGCTTGAGCCAGTGCCTTCGCCTCCGAAGCGAGTTGCGTATGCTTCAGGACCTAAATCGACTGCAGCAGAGCGCATGATGTCGGGCAGGTTCTTGTCCTTGTCCACGTCGCCATTGTCCCATACCGAGAATAAGACAGAGTGTCCGTAGCTGCCATCGCTATGTGTAGGCATCTGTATGCCGGAGTACATTCCGTCGGTGCCTATTGCCATCTGATATGTGGCTGGCTGTTTGTATGCGCTGGGATACATCACCTCGAGGTAAGTCCAGTTGTAGCTTTGCCCGGAAGGCGCCCCAGGTACTTGAGTGCCCCACCATAGGTGTACGCTTGGTGCCATGAATATCTCTGAGTCGGTTATGCTGAGCGACGAGGAGCGCTGGAAGAGAAGCAGGTTGAGGCGGTCCAATGTGCTTGTGCCGTTAGGGCAGGTAAGCTCAAAGCGATACCAGCCGTCATAGGGCATTTCTGTGTCAGGCATTACTTCCATTGTCTGTTCTGCCGTTGTCGTCCTGCTGCTTGTTGCTGTGTTTTCTAAGACGACAGTGCCCGTTGCCGGATGAACGATACGGATGCCAAAGGTGACGTGCTTTCCGCTCTTAGCTTTAAAGACTGCATCGGCACGGACATGTCCTGTCGGGAAATGGATGCCATAAACGAGCACAGTACCTTCAGCATGCTTCCAATCAATCCATGCTTTTGTGTTCTGGCTGCCTATGGCTTCGCCATTAAGCTCGCGGTAATGTCGGGCTGGCCATATCGTATCTGTCTTCTGTTGCCAGTCAGTAGCGTGAGCCGGCATAATGAAAGCTACGGCAAGACTTAATAACAATAATCCCTGTTTCATGGTCCTTTTCTATATATATTAATAAGGTATTATTAATAATAATGTGTTAGCTTGGGCGAAATTACTATTTTTTATTCATCTCTCAAAAGAAACATCGGAATAATTTCATCAATACAGGTAAAACAAAGAAGGCAGCCCCCTTTGCATGAACTGCCTTCTTTTGTATTGAGGACTACGATTCTTATTCGTCGCCCCAGATGTCCCAGCTGCTGTCTTCCTTGGTCAATGCCTGGCTTCCATCAACTGTGGTTGTACTTATGTTCAGGCTCTCTGCAAGCATCTGAGCTGCTTGAGCCTCTTCAATCTGCATAGCAGGAATTAAATATGTCTTTTTCATTGTCTTATTCTTGATTAAAGTCCTTAAGGTCCCTAAAGTCCTTAGAGACCCTAAGGTCCTTGTCTTATTTAACCATTATCTTCTTTCCGTTCACGATGTTGATGCCCTTCTGCATCTTGTTCAGGCGCTGGCCTGCAAGGTTGTAGATGGCCTTCGATTCGTTAAGGTTCTTTGCATTGTTATAGTCGCTGATGTCGTCGATGCCGGTTGCATCATCGTCGAACTTGAAGATGAAGCCCTTAATCTCAGAATTGATTTCCAGGTAAGCCTTGCCTGCTGCGATGTCGCCAGAGTTAGCCAGATAGAAGCCAACTTCCTCGCCTGCGGGCTTAGCAAGGACGTACTTGCCAGTAGCTTCGATGGGTTCGAGTGTGCCCTTCAGGACGTTGTCTGTGATGGGAGAAGCCTCGGCAACGATGTTGTAAACGTATGTCTTGGGCGCGCCCTTGAGGACTACGGCCGTCTTAGTAGGAATAGTTCCATCAAGCTTGTTCAGTACCAGCCACTTGTTGCTGCCGTCGAGTTGAGCAGTGTAGGCGACTGCGTCTTTGGATTCGCCTTCGTCGATTGTTGTGCCAACGTTAGCGAGCTGTGCTACCTGTGTTGCTGTCAGGGCTTTATCCCAGAAGCGTGCTTCGGCCAGCTGAACCTCTTTCTCCTCACCGTCGTTGTCGATGAACAGGATGAGCTTCCTTGAGTCGCGCATTGCCCATGCGTTCACGTCCTGACTGGCGCTCTTACCAACCTGAACGCCGTCCACATAGAGTGTGCAGTAGCTGTTGTCGATGACAGTAACAATACGATACCATGTGTTGGTATTGATAGTGCCATTGTAGTAAAGGCCTGCAGAAGCAAGACCTACCTTTCCGTTATTGACAAAGATGCTACCGTCCTTACCATTGTTGACGTCATTCTGGAAGAGAGAGATGTAGCCGCTGACGTCTGCGAACTTAACGTCTTGCATGAGTGTGTAAGCAGTCGGGGTTGTTGTAAGGTTCGTGTTCAACTCAATACCAGCTCCAACGGGAACCGTTGCGACGCCGCTGTCAAATGTAACACCATTGCCCCAATCAGCAAGCGTTGCTGTGCCGATACCTGCATAAGGATCTGTTGCATCTTCGAATGTCCATACGCCGAGAGCCTCGGGGAATTTCGGTGCATCTCCACTGATAGAGCCAAGTGTTGCAACCTGTTCAGCGTTCAGAGCTATATCCCAGAAGCGCAGCTCGGATGTCTTGATGGCTTTCTCCTCGCCGTCATCATCGGCAAAGAAGAGAGCGCCTGTTGTCAGAAGCCAGTGTTGATTGTATGCTGTGGTGAGGTTCAGGTTGGAAACAAGTTGGTTGCCGTCCACATAGATAGAAGCTCCGTCTGGCTGAACAACGAAGACGATACGATACCACTTGCCGTTTTCGATGGGACCCCAGTAGTTAAGACCTCCACCGAGACCAACTTTGTTCTTATTGATGAAGAGGCTGCCGTCCTTACCGTCGGTCAGGCTGTTCTGCAGGAGAGGAACGTATGTAGAACCGTCTTCTACGCAAACATCATACATAATAGAATATGTGCCCATGCTTGTTGCACCATTGTTGGCAGCCATCAAGAGACTTGAGCCAACGGGAACATTCACAGCACCGTTGCTTGCATCAGGACCTTCTACAGAGGTAATGTCGGCTGTGGCGAGGTCTGTTACAGTAACGTTGTTCTTTGCGTGGGTTGTTGCCTGCAGGGTAGCAATGCCAGTACCTGCAAGGAGGTCAGCAGGATCGTCGAATGTCCAGCGACCGATTGCTTCAGGCACAGGAAGAGTACCTCCGTACTCGACGGGGAAGGGCAGATAAGTTGTAGCATAGCCTTCAGCGCCGATAGCGAGCTGGATGCTAGTAGCATCCTCTACTATCCACTGAGAAGCAACTGCGGCAGCTTCCCAACCTACGATAGAACCACCACCTGCGCAGTGCAGGCAAGACATGTTGTTGCTGGGATCAGCCTGGAATACAGCAGAACCGGCAACAGGAATAACAACAGTGTAAGTGCCTGCTGTTTCGTTTGCAGTAACTTGTGCGCTCTGTGATACGGTAGCAGGAGCAAACTTGCCCATCAAGCCGATGGTGTATGTTCCGGTGCCTGTCTTTGTCAGCTTCACAATCTGCTTGGCAGCAACTGCTGTTGCGTAGTTACCATACATATTGGCGTCGCTGGGATCAATGCCCATGTAGGTGCCATAGTTCTTGTTCTTCAGGGTGTAGTAACCTGTTTCGGGAAGAACGAAGTTAGAGAGGTTGGTCATATCGACAGCAGCCAATTTCTCCTTCAAGCTCTTGTAGGTTTCGAAGGGGCAGTCTGTCGTATAAGCGGGATCCCATCCGATTGCAGTCTTGGCAGCATCAGTGAAAGTGAAGTAACCTGTAGATTCGAATGCGGGAGCAATCTCATCGACAACGAAGCTTGCGAAGTTAGTCGGAACATCAAATACTGTGAAGGCAGAGCCGTCGTCGCCAAGGTTGTTGGCGCTGTTCCAGAACTTAACGCTGCCGCCTGCACCGCCAAACTGGTTGATGTAGAGAGTTGTGCCGGGAACATTCAGGCAGAAAGAGCCGGCGGGAACAGAGGTGTTGGTAGAAGCAACGACGTTCCATGAATGATGGCCTTCGCCATCATTCATGATGGTAGGAATACCGGCGTTGGTCTGCTGTGCGTCTGTCCAACCGAAGCTCTTGCCGTCGCCTTCAGCCTTGTTGATAATCTTGAAGCCGTCATAGCCGTTGCCAAGGAATGCCCACTGATAGGAATCCTCAACGAGGCCCATGGTGTTGGCGTTCTGTGTCTTGTATGCACCGTCACCGTCCTTAATGGCGCTCGTTACGTACCATGTGCCGCGCATTGCCATGTTCTGCCATTCTGCATTAGCAAAGTCCTTAGAAAGCTTGAATGGGCCTGTCCATGTGGCTGTAAACTCAATGGTAGTCTCAAGGTCTGCGATGGTAACATCTACATCATTATAGGTGTAGAATGGACGCTGGTAGTCGGCGGGCAGGGCTGTGATGTGTGTGCCTAGGGTTGTGGGTACGTCGGAGAAGGTAGCAATCGTGTTGCCATTCTCGTCTTTCACAATATAATCAATTGTGTATGCAGGATGGAAGTATGCATCCAGTTCTGCCAGTGCATTTGTTGGGTCGAAGTCTTCAACTGCAACCATGTAGTACAGGTTGCCCGGGTCGGGAGTGCTGTAAGTGTTGATGACATATCCCAAAGGCAGGTTGCCGTTGGTGTTGAGATATTTGCCTTCTGCATTGAAATGCCACAGGAAGTAGGGTGCTGTCTGCGCCGTCATCACCATGGCGTCGCTTGAGCCGAAGCCGTCAGCAATGAGGTCGAACGACAGGGCTGCATTGTTCTTGATGAACTTGCCTTCGTCGATGCTGAAGATGTAGTAGTTGCCCTCGTAGTTGAGGAGAGCGAACTTGCCGTAGGGCTGTGCATTGGCTACTGCGTCGTTCAGGGCTGTTGAACACATGCTTCCGTTGTAGGCAATCATTGCGCCACGGTCGCAACCGATGTTGTAGGCCTTGTTGTTGCTAAGGTCAGCCAGAGACTTTACTACACCAGCCTTCTCTGTGCGGACGATGTTAATGGTGCAATCGGAGGTGCCGATTGTGCCGCTAACCGTATAGTCATAGAAGAACTTCACGTGGGAGAAGCCATTGAAGTCCGTAAATGTTCCGGGCAGAGGACTGAGAGGTGCGCTGTTAGCCTCTTGCTTCTTTGTTGTTGTGGAAACCAGGGTTGAACCGTCGGACTCATAAAGGTTGTAGGTAACATTGACCGCTGTCAGAGGACCTTCGAACTCCCAAATGTAAGCTTCGTCCTTGTTGTAAGTGTAGCAGGGAGTAACGACACTACCGTTCATATAATATGTCCAGTGTGTACGAGCTGCATCGCCCCAGCTGCTGGTGCCATCGGCGCAGTTGCAAGAACGGATGGCATACTTGCCGTCGCTGTTCAGGTAAAGGATTTGCCTTTCCCAGTCTGCACGGTCACCTGTAGAGTGATTAAAGTTGCCGGGCTTCAGATTGGCATAATTGCCGCTCAAAGGAGGATTGGTGAATCGATCTGTTCCGCTGTCAATACGGAAGCCCGTACCGAAGTAACCTCCTGAGGTCTTGGTGATGGTGAAGTAACCAGCCTGGTTTTTGTCGGTAGTAAAAGAACCGGCTGTGGTCACATAGTAGTCAGTGCCACTAACAGTTGTCTTGATGCGATAGGTCGCACCGTCAGTAATGGCGTTTTTCGCAGCAACGTAGTCTGCGTCGCTTGTGTTTTGTGCCATCACGCCTGTCCATGCCATCAATGAAAGCACGGAGGCTAAGAGAAGTTTTGCTTTTCTCATAATGATTTGTTTAAAGGTTAATAATAGGTTTGTTATATAAAGATTACTCTAATTTTTTCGTCTTTAACACGGCAAATATATACATTATTTAATATAAGTCAAACAAAAAATGAAAAAAAGTTTCACAATAAGGCGCATTTTTTTCTATTCTTCTCCTTGTTTAGGGATTGTTTGCAGTCTGTTCTTTGCGCAAAAGAGTCGATTCGGGAGATTGCCCTCCTCATTTCATGACTGTACGTCGAGTTTGTCAACACGGCACGTCGAGTTTGTCAACTAAAACAGCACAACTTCTTTGATTGTGTCTGGTGAAATCAGGAAAAGTCATTTTCTTGTCCGGATATAACTTGTTTCAACATTGTTTCATCTTTTTGTGTTAATGCGACACAAACTGGAAATCAACTTATTAGCGATGTTTTGCAAGCGAATACGAGCCTTTTTATGTAAAAAGATGTATAGACGTATAGTATTTTGAAACCTCTATACATCCATATTACGCTTTGATATATAATGCTTTACATAGGGTAATGTATAGATGTATAGTGTTTTGCAAAATTCTTATGCATAAAATGTAAAGTAGAAATAAATGGGTTTCTGGAGCTTCTGAAACCGAAATGAACCATCCGAGGTTTGTCGGGGGCAAAATGCCTTAATTGTGAACAGAAACTCTTTTTTCTCTTATATTTTATATTATGTATTGCAAAAAATCGTATATTTGCTGCGATAAACTAACAACTAACATGAAACATCGCTTCGTTATTAGTCTTTCTATATGCTTTCTCGCATGTCTTCCCTTGACGGTTCATGCTGATGGTCCCATCGAGGATGGTGTCTATAGCATTTCCTGCACCAAGCTGGCTGGTTTTCTCGGCTTGGGCTCGTACCATTCTGTCAATCCTTACATCTATTACGTCACCGCCGAGCAGGAGTTGTCGGACGACGGCTATTGGGTGATTACGAATACCGAGTCGGGCTATACTTTCCGCAATCAGGCTACGAACGACCTGCTTGTCTTTACCTATGGCCGCGATGATGCGTACTACAAGTACATGACGATTGCCAGCGAGTCCCTTGGCGATGGCTCCGAGTACTGGAACATCATCGCGGGCAGCGACGGCGCTTATTCTGTGCAGAGCACTGTGGCGACGAATTACTACTGGAACCTTCGTGCTGGCACAAACATGCTGGGCACCTATAGTGGCAGTAATGGCAACAGCAACAACGAGCGCTTTGTCTTCGAGAAGAAGGGCGACAATCCCGGTCCTGGCCCAGGTCCTGACCCTGTAATAGACCCTGAACTTCCTGTCGATGAATACTCGCCAATTACGTTCCCCGATGCTCTGCATGTGTATCTGAGCGACGGTCGCATCGAGGCCTATCCGCTGAAGTTCGTCGAAGGTCATTCGGAGCAAGATGGCAAGTTGATCATCGAAACCAATATAGGCTGGAACTATACCTACAATCTCTCCGAAGTCGATTCGGTAAGCGAGCAGAAGCCTGACTTCGCAACCTTCGAGACATTCAAGATATACAAGAGAGACAACGACCAGGTGTTCGGCACAGTTACGGGCGAGATAGTCGGGGATACAGTCTTCGTGACGCTTGCCGCTATTGGTAAACGCTTGACGCCAACATTCGTTACCTCCGACGAAGGTGCTGTCGTCTATGTGAACGAAAGGCTTCAGGACAGCGAAGGAACTGGCGAGCGTTTGCGCTTCGACAAGGATGTCTATTACCTCGTGAGCCGTCCTGGTTGCAAGATACTCACGGCAGAACCAGACAACAAGTATTTCATGCACCCTTACGGAAGGTGTGTCCGCGTTCATGTCGATTGGCTGACGGATAGGGCAGAAGTGCCTACCATCTACATTAACACAGCCGACGGACAGCCCATCACGAGCAAACTTTATTTCAAGGATGCCACTATCACCATCGACGGGCACGACATCTTCCCATCGATGGACGAGACGCCTGTACAAATCAAAGGCAGAGGCAACAGCAGCTGGGGCTGGCCTAAGAAGCCTTATCGACTGAAGTTTGCAGAGAAGATGAAGCCTCTCGGTATGACGAAAGGCAAGAATTGGGTGCTGCTCTCAAACTACCAGACAGGCTCGCTCATGTCGAATGCCATCGGCATGAAGGCTGCCAACCTCATGGAGGCCAGTGCAGCAAATCATATCGTGCCAGTCGATCTCTACCTGAATGGCGAGTATCGAGGCAGCTATAACTTCACCGAGAAGGTGGGAATGGCAAACAATAGTGTCGATGTCTTCGACGAGTCAGTAGCAGCCCTGCTCGAGTTTGATTCCTATTACGACGAGCCAGACGGACAGAAGTTCCGTTCTACACCTTACGACCTGCCCATCAACATCAAGGAGCCCGAGTTTGCCGAGGGCACGACACAGTTGACGTTGGATATGATTCAGACTCACTTCAATAGCTTCATGAGCGCTCTCTATCGCGGGAAGGACATCTCGTCGTATGTTGACATAGAGCAACTCGCACGATTCATGATGGTGAACGAACTGACGCTCAACTACGAGTTCTATCATCCCAAGAGCACCTTCTGCTATCGCGAGGACTTCACCGACGAAACCAGCAAGTACATCTTCGGTCCTGTCTGGGACCTTGACTGGTGCTTCGGTTATGAGAAGAACAGAACCTATTTCAGGAACGAAACGACCAGCAACTACTGGATAGACTCTCCCTCGTTTGCAGCCGTTTCATTCATCCGCGACCTTCGCTTCAAGTACGAACCCCTCGACAGCGTCTATCGTCAGCTTTGGGAAGAGTTTATGAACAACGACCTGCAGGAACTTCTGGAGTATTGTCAGGATTACTATGACTTTGCCAAGAACTCCTTCGACGCCAACAGTTCGAAGTGGGGCGATTACACCGACTATGCTACACAAGCACAGCAAGCGGCCAGCTGGCTTGAGACGCGTACACAACAGATCTATGCCGACATCGTCTCTGGCCGTCGCCCAGACATACCAGAGCCTATAGAATATGTCGAGTTCGACAATACGAAGCTCTACACCATCACTTGCGATCGAGGCGGGCTTGTGCTGACTGCCGACCACAATGGGCTGACGGCTGAGCAGGAACGTTACTATGATTATGAGGACGAGGAAGCTCGGTTCGCCATCATCGGCATCGAGGGCCAGAACTACATCTACAGTCCCGTCACCAAGAAGTTCCTTCATTATGCAAATAATGGTAGTTGGGTGAACATGCTTGGCACGCCAATCGACTTCGACACGATGCATCCCTACGGACAATATCCCTACATGATGACCTGCTACACCGATGCTGGTCAGAAGCTCTACTTCAATCATAATTCCTCAAAACTCGTCATCAATGGTTATAGTACTCCCGACCAGGGCAACCGGTTCAAGATAGTGGAAGTTGCCGACTTTGATCCGACCGAGGCTCTGCAGCTGGCTTCTGCTTCGCTCTATGCCGTGACGAATCGCTACCTGTGGAACGGCGAAGTCATTGGCTCCGAGATACGTCAGGTGCCAAAGGGAGCCGAGCCTCCCGCACCATCTGCAGAGTGGGGGAATTCCTTTGTCAAACTCGTGGAACCCACCGATATGCCTTATCAAATCGAGGGTGAAACGACGATAGATTACGACGTAGAGTGGTACGGGCCGTTCTTCTTCTCCTCCCCCGATACGGATATTCATTGGTACGATATGACAATTCGCAGCGACTACTTCGTCTTCAAGCAGGACTACGAGCCGTATTATCCGACAGTGGAGACCGACGAAGACATCCTCTTCTCGGATAAATACCTATGGGCCTTTGGCGGTAATCCATATCATGTCGTGCTTTATAATCGTACCACAGGCTTCGACGAATCACTCGCTCCTGCAGGCGACTATCCTGCTATGCGAGCAGGCGAATATGCTTGGGATTTGCTTCCCAACCTGGACGGCTTCGTCTTGCGTTTGCCAGGAACCACTAATACTTGCCTCAACCAGATTGGCGGAAAAGACGGACAACTTGGGTTCTGGACAGACAACAGAAGCCTCACCGATAATGGTTCGACATTCCGCCTCTTTGAGTCTCTCGTCGATGGCATTAAAGACCTTAAGGACTCCAAGGGCCTTAAGGACTCTAACGTCATCTACAATCTTGCAGGCCAACGTGTTGACGGGCACTTCAAAGGCATCGTCATTAAGGGCGGACGAAAAGTCCTGGTCAAGTAACATAGCATAACGAGCCATGTTTTCTGGCGCAGCACGCCAGGTTTACAATTCCCCTATAGGGCGATTCCTACTCCCCTATAGGGGAATTGCTCTTCCTCTATAGGGCGTTTGCAACAGACCTTATACCCTTTGCACATCATGCCATATTCTGCCACTTTGTTGACCTAGGATATTAAAAAATGTTAACAAATGGAAAATATCGTTACGTATTATATAATATGTAAAGGTAAAAAAGATAAATTTGTATGGCGAAATATATTGAATTAACGTATAAATAAACTAACTTATCAACTTAACCTTTAAATTTAAACTAACAATGAGAAAACTTTACTTATTGTTGATGACGTTGATAGTCCAACTCATCACAGCGAATGTTTTCGCACAGACCGACGCTGAGTATGAGGCGGCGTTGGCTGCTATTCAAGACAATGGTAACTACTACATTACGACAGATGTGGAAGGTACCAAGTATTACTTGGATCAGGGCGGTTACCTGACAGACGACAGGTCATCAGCTTCGATCTTTAACTTAAAGAAGAAGTCGGGAGGTTCTCTCAAGACCTATGGCTTCCAAGTTATTAAGGATGGCTCCTACTTCAGCAATCCTGTGAATGGAAGTTATGCTAATGACAGCATAACCGACACCCATCTGAACACCAGCACGCGTGGTAGTGAAACGTGGGAGACTCAGGTCTTCTTCCTGAACGATGAAGGCAAATATGCAATCCGTGCCTGCAACTGTTCATATGCAGCCTCGAGTTGGAACCATGTGGGCAGTTCCTTCTGGACAACAATTGGCGATATCGCAACCTACGAATATGATCCCCAATACATATGGGAACTGGAAGAGCCTGCCGATGTAGATAAGATTTTGGCTGTGCTTAATTCAATCTACGAAAAATATAACGATCAAGTTTGGGATAGTGGCGACGGCGAGACCATGAATATTGGTACTGGCCCAGGCCAACATTCCGACTTTGACGCATGGCAGGAGTTCTATATGCTGATTCAAGAGGTCAATGGATATGTAGAGCAATATGGCGACCCAGAATATGATCCATCTTCAGATCCCGACCTTATCACGTATGAAGAGGCTCAAGAGATGGGCACTCTTGCTGATTCCTTGTATCAGAAGATTCTCGACAGTGAGGTGCCATATACCCTCTTTGATACAGAGGGTAACGGCTACTATCGCATTATCGCCCACAACCGCTATAAGTCAACCCTCGACCCAAGTGGATTCGTCGATAAAGCGATTGCTGCTTCATACGATAAGGATCACCAGAACAGAATTGTTTACAGCACACTGGATAGAAGTAAAGCCCACTTCCTGTGGAAACTCACTCAGAGCGAGGATGGCGACAGCATCCTGATGCAGAATGCAGGTATGAATACATACGTTAGCATCGCTTCCAGAAAGGAAGGCAGCCTCGTGACTACTGCCGACGAAACTCAGGCAGGTTATGTGATATTCGACTATGCTTACGGCGAACCTCAGTACGTAGAACCGGATGGCATCGGCGAAGACAAGGACATCATCTGCATACGATTCGCTCAAGATCAAAGAGCTGGTGATAAGTATTTCCATCAGAATGGTCACAGCTCTGTAAATGACACTTCCTCTCCTTGGGGCAACTATGGTACAGACTCAGGTAAGGAACAGGATATGGCCTTCTGGAGAAGAACTTGGGACTATGATAACACCAGATCTGACTTTAACGCCAGCGAATGGTTCCTCGAATATGTTCCTGAGGAAGAAGCAGAACAGCTTATTGCCGACTTCGAGATGATTCTGAACCACGATGTCTTGGTAGCCAAGAACAATGAGCTCCGCGCTCAGGTTCTCGAGACCCTGACACTTGCTAAAGACGTCATCAGAACAAAGCTGATTACCTCTGCCAGCCAAATGTCTTCTCCCTACAGCCATAATGATCAGGCTGGTAATGGTCGAGATGGCGGCGACCTCTCTGCAGGTGTCCTCATTGATGGCGACGCATCTACCTATTGGCATAGCGCATGGAATAATAGTCCCGAAGGCCAGCACTACATCGAGCTCACAGGCATGGAGAACATGGTTGACGATTGCGAGTTCTATCTCCGAGAGAGAGCTGGTGCTGCTAACGACCGTCCAAAGCAGTTCCTGCTTTTGGGTACAGACAACCTGAAGAATGCTGACGAAGACTGGGTAGAAATGGCAACTATTGATATTCCTAACTTCGCAGCCGGTGCAGAGAGCACAGTTTCTTTCAATGTAGAGACTGCTTATCCTTATGTACGTGTCGTTGGTGTCGATTGCGATCCTTCTTATCGTACATTCTGGCATGCTGCAGAGCTTCAGATCTTCACTGTACGTGACAATCCTAACTCTCAGTTCGCACAGCTTGGCGAGGTTGCCGAGACACTTGAGGCAACCTACAATGCCAATGTCGCTACTGCTGACGAAGACATCACTCCTGAAATTTATCAGGCATTGCTCGATGCATACAACACATTCCTCAACAGCGGACTGGTTGACCCGGCTGAACTGCGTGCAGCTTTGGCAACATACGCAAATGCAACTGCCGGTGTTGTCCAGGGTAGCGAACCTGGCCAGTGGATGGACGACGGCATTGCCGACTCTTACAACAATCTGTATTCAGAAGCCGATGCTTATGACAAAGCTGGCAAATATGATGCCGCCCAAGTACATAAGTATAGCATAATGCTTAAGGCTATGCAGAAGAGCGTCATGGAGAAGGCCAACGGTATTACAACCGACAAGTGGTATCGCATCATGGTTCCGACAGAGGAAATGTTTGACACATACGGATTCATCAAAGAAGGCGTTGACAAGACAAGCCTCCGCGAAGACCAGGCTACTATCTGTGGCACATTCGTTACTACCGCTAAGGAAGTTACAGAAGAAGAGGTTGTTGTAGTAGAAGGTGAAGAAACCACCAAGAACGTTACTCACCTTGAAGCTATTGAAGGTGAAGACTCTCGCGAGTCTGACCGTCTGTTCTTCATGGCAGACGATGAATTCGAGGATAAGGACTTCAGCATGTTCCGCTTTGTTGAGAGCGAGCCTGTTGCTGTAGATTATACTTCACTCTTCTCTAAAGTCAAGGAGAATATGAATATGGCTCTCGACTTGAACCTCTATACACAGGGCGAACCTCTGATTACTGATGCAGCACAACTCTCAAGTAATGCAAGTGACAAGTCCGAAGGTCTGCACATTGAGTACCTTGTTGATGGTAGTACAAACACATACTGGCACAGTGACTACCATAAGGAAGTCCTTGCTCCGGGCTACATCCAGGTTGCTCTCAATGAGCCCACCTCTGGTCTTATTCAGGTATATATGGCACGTCGCTCGGGCGCTACTAACGGTCACGTTACCCGTATGTTCGTTCAGGGTAGCACCGATGCAGAGACTTGGAGCAACGTAGGTTACATCGAACTTCCCTTCGTTGATTACAATACTCCTGCTACCAGCCAGCCCATTGACCTGGACGGCACATATAACTACCTGCGCTTCACTATGACTAACAGATATGGCTCTGATGGTGGTGGTATCGAATATAATCCATTCGAGGTAATCACCAGCGCAGACCAATACAGCAAGGCTGGTGGTTGGTCATACTTCCACGCTTCTGAGTTCCAGATTTATCCTGTAACTGTCAATGGGCAGTTGAGTGCAAGTGCTCAGGCTCTCCAGGATGCTTACACAGCAGCCAACAAGGTGCTCCTGAAGGACGCTACTGCAGACGACATCACTGCTGCTGCACAGGCTTACAGAAGTTTCCGCACTGAATTCAACACTGCTGAGGGTATGGATGTCCTGCCTTATGGCGAAGACAAGGCACAGCCCGTCTATGCACTCCAGAACAAGGCTACAGGTCTCTTCGTCTTTGTTGATGGTACAGGCAACCAAAACAATATTTATCTGAAGACTATTCCTTCCCTCGTCACTTGGACGGCTGCTGGTTATCAAAGAAGCTTGCTTGGCGTTACGAATCTCAAGGGTGAAAGCTGCAATAACTTCCATGCAGGTGAGAGCAATCGCAGATTCTGCACATGGAATGATTATAGACCAAATTCTAACTCAGGTCTCGTAGTTTGCGAAGCAGACGTTGAGTATGAAGCTCCCGCAGAGTTTACCTTCGTCAAGAATGTCAAGCCTGGTCGCATTATTGACTGGTGTCACAGTGTAAGCCTCACAGCTGTTGATGCTCCTGATGATGCATCTGCATACACCGTAGTTGGTCAGTACACCGAAGGCGGCGAAGGTGAAGAAGCAGAAACCTTCCTGGCTCTGAAGGCTGTAGAAACTATCGAGGCAGGTCAGCCCGCACTCTTCATCTATGGCGATACCACTTCTTATGATGCTGAGGACGAATACGTAGAACCTATCAAGTTCAAGGTTCCTGGCAATGGAGAACTGGCAATTAAGGGAACTACGGAGAATGGCCTTATCGGTACGCTTGTTACCCAATCCTTTGGTCCTGGTACGATTTACTTCAATGCAAATTATGCAGCTGATGTTAAGACTGGATACGTTCTCAACGCGACACCTTGCAGTGCAGTTCTGGATATCAGCCTCTGCCCCGTAATTGATCCATACGATGAGTTTGACTTCTGCATCTCTTTGGGCAAGGTAGCTGCTGATGCAGTCGATGGTGTGAAGGATGTTACTTCTGCTGTTGATAAGATCAGCCAGAAGGGTAATGTCTATAGCATGGACGGCCGCTTGCTCAAGACCGGTGCTACGCTCAATAGCCTTAAGACATTAGGCAAGGGCATGTACATCCTCAATGGTGTGAAGGTACTGGTGAAGTAAAGACCTAATCTATCAATAAGGGGAGCTCTTCGGGAAAGCCCGGAGGCTCCCTTTTTTACTTTTACATTACACATTATATATATATTAATATATACCAGATAACATGAAGAACCTGAGGAGTCTGCTTCTGATAGCAAGCATTGTGCCTTCTCTTGGCACGATGGCACAGATAGAAGAGTACACGCTTCCTGATGGAAAGGTAGTTAAGATAGACCGTAGTGTCTTTCCTAATCTGAGGTATGATGTCGCATCCAAGGCAAAGCCAGCCGATTATGTAGCACGACGTAAAGCTCGTAAAGCTAAGGGACAAACACAGTTGCCTCCATACGTTTATAACGGGCAGGACAAGTACTTCCCACCCATCTTCAATCAGAGTGGCGGCAGTTGTGGCTCGGCGGCTGGTGTGGGCTATCAGTTTACACACGAGATAAACAGTTATCGTGATGCCGATGCTTCTTTGCCGGAGAACCAATATCCTTCGCATTTCACTTGGCTGATGGCATATCAGACGAGTACGACAGAGGGAATGGCAAAGGCGATAGGCATTCCAAATGTTCCTACTTATGGTGGCAGGACGTACAGCAGACTCTTCGGAGCACAGACCCACGACGACCCCGACTATGGCTGGATGCAAGGCTACAACAAGTGGTTCAGTGCGATGTGGAACCGCTCGGCTTATGACTTCCAACTCAGTCCGACCAACACGCCTGAGGGTAGGCAAGAGCTAAAGGAGTGGCTCTATAATCACTGTGGTGACGAGACGATGCACGGCGGTGGCGTGTGTGGAATAGGTGTAGCTTCTGGCGGCACATGGGCTGCCATCCCCAATTCTGCGGCAAACAAGGCTGCAGGTGTTGTTGGCATGAAGTATGTCGAGAAGTGGGGCGAGACGTTCGACCATGCTCTTACTGTCTGCGGATACGATGACCGCATCGAGTTCGACCTTGACAAAGACGGCATTGTAGGCGAGGTGGAAGAAGACGAGGTAGGCGCTTGGATTATTGCCAATTCGTGGGGCGACGGATGGGAGAATAAGGGCTTCATTTATTGTCCCTATAAGTATAGTTTTGCTGTGAATAATGATGTGTGGACTTGGACGCCTGGCGCTTATGTGATTCGACAGGATTACCGTCCGCTCAGGACTATCAAGCTTTTGATGGACTACACGCATCGCAGCGAGCTTTTGCTCTCGGCAGGCATTGCCCAGAATATTAAGGCCACAAAGCCAGAGAAGACGATTCCCTTCGAACATTTCCGCTATGCAGGCAACACCTTGGGTGCCGATCCTGCTCCTGAGGTTCCAATGCTTGGGCGTTGGGTAGATGGCATACATGACGAACCGATGGAGTTCGGCTACGACCTCACTGACCTCACTTTCTCCGTAGATCGCACCAAGCCTTTGAAGTACTTCTTCATCGTCAAGACTAAGTCGGGAGCCATAGGCTCGGGCCACATCTACAATGCCTCGATTATCAATTATGAGATAGAGAACGAGGGGGTGGAGATTCCCTTCGAGCAGGAGAATGTGGCGATTAGGAATAGCGGACGCGAGACTGTCATCAGTGTTGTTGTGCCTGGCGAACAGCTCTATCCTCCTACGAACCTCGCTTATGAGGATGGCGTGCTGGTGTGGTCTGCTCCTCAGGCATCGAGCCTCACCCTGACGGGTTACCATGTGTATGAAGGCACGAAGCTTGTGGCTGAGCTGGCAGCGAATCAGACCTATTATACGCCCGACACCAATGCCTCGGATGCCTTTACCGTAAAGGCTGTCTATCGGGCAGGGCAGTACGGACAGGAGTCTGCTCCGTCGAATGCCGTTATGATTGAGATACCTGAACAGGATGCCAATCAAATTGTCAACCTGAACGAGGGCAGTATCGTGATTCCCAATGCTATTTCCGAGACCTTGGGACAGGCCACGATAGAGTTCTGGATGCGTAGCGACAAGAATGTCAACTATACGCATCAGGTTGGACCTGGCTGGGGAACATTCCTCTTCCACAATAGCAGCAACGGCACGCTTTCCGTCGGATGGAACAGTAGCGGGTCAGACCGTCTCAATGTCTCGGGCGTCTTTACTAATCTCAAGAAGTGGAACCACATTGCTATTGTCATAAACGGAAGCGTGCTCACCCTCTATGTTAACGCACTTAGGAAGGGTGCCATCACGTCCAGTTCCTACTCTGGCCTCACTGCATTTGGCGACCTCCAGTTCGGGCGCACTTCAGACATCAACCAGTGGTGGATAGGCGGACTCGACGAGATACGCGTGTGGAAGACTGCACGAACGGTGGCCGAGATTCGTAACAACATGAATGTTCGTATTGCAGCACCTGCTTTGCAGCCCGACCTGCTGGTCTATGTGCCTATGGATACGATTGTGGTGGATGGCGAGACGAAGCTGCGCGAGTATGTGAGTGGCAAGCATGCCTACTTCCGCTCCATCGGAACACACGAAGTCGTGGAGGACAGCCCATTCTCCAGCACCACGCCGACACCGACGCTCAGCATTGCCGAGGAAGCTGGCACTCACATTGCCGGCATCCCATTCCACCTGACGGCTCAGACCATGCTGAATGCCACGGATTGGACTTGGAGCGTTGCAGACTCCTCGATGCCTGTCATGCACGGCATGAGTCCGTCTTTCTGTTTTGCAGAGGCCGGAACTTATGCGGTAAGCTGTACAGCAACCTTTGTTGATGGCAGTACACTTGCTGCGGAGAAGTCAATTGTTGTTGCCGAGGGCGAAGCTCCCGTGGCTGCCTTCGAGGTGCTGAACGACACACTTCCTGCAGGCGACCGTTTCAGCTTCATCAATCATAGTGAGGGCAGCGGATGCACTTACTTGTGGAGTATGCCTGGTGCTGAAGTTGAGGAGCTGGGAGGCACCAATGCCACGGCACTCTATCCCACGACAGGCGTCTTCCAAGTGACACTGACAGCCACCAATCCTGCGGGTTCGAGCAGTGTGACGAAGGAGGTTGTTGTGCGCGAGTCGGCTCCGGCAGCACGCTTCGCCCTGTCCGAAACGGCTATTATGCTGGGCGATGGCGTACAGCTCACGGACGACAGCCGCTACAGTCCTGTCACATGGCACTGGGAGCTGAACAACGGATGCCGCATCTACACCGTCGATGAACAGTCTCCCTACGTCGTACCCGAGGCACCTGGCATTTACGATGTCAGCCTCTATGTAACGAATCCCTTGGGCGAGAACACCCTCACGCAGAAGCGTTATCTTATCGTGAGCAACGACGACCCGAAGAACTGTCTGAACTTCACGGGAGCTGAGACGCTGCAACTTGCTTGCCCGTTTGCCGAAGCGCAGAAGAAACTTACCCTCGACTGGTGGATGCGTCCTGCTCAGTATCAGGGCAGCGTCAGCATCACTTCCTCTCAGGGCAGTCTCTCCACATCCGTCGATAATAAGGGCACCCTCAGCATCACGCTTGGCACCAAGACTGTGTCGTCGGACGAAGGCTACATCATCATGGACGAGTGGCACCACTATGCCGTGACCTATACCAGTGGCACAGTCAAGTTCTATCGCGACGGACACCTTGTGAGCAGTCCTACTGCCAAACTCGCCACGAGCTTCCCCGCCCTCGAGACTGTCACCGTTTGCGAAGGCTTCCGCGGGCAACTCGATGAGGTTCGCCTTTGGAACGCCACGCTTACACTAGACCAGATTAAGGCTTACAGCAACCAGCACATCGAGGACATCGATGCTGCCGAGGCAGACGGACTGTTGCTCTACTACGACTTCAACCAGAGCGGAGGCGACGTCAAGGACCGCACCTCAAGCGCCACAGATGCCCAGCGCAACGGTTTCGGACCTGATGGCGACGCCTGGAATTCGGCTCTCGGCGTCTTCACGCTCGACACACAAGCCCTGATGCATGGCGACATCTCCGACCAATACCTCACCAACTACAAGAACCCGTTCCTTACAGCCTCCGGCACCGTCAATCCCAACAACAGTAGCCGATTCCTGAAGTTCCTGATGAGGAACACACGTTCGAAGTGGCTCGATAAGAATGCCATAGTGAGTGGCTCCATCACGACAGGCGCTCACATTGACACAAGCCATCACAACGACATTCAGTTCGAGACCCAATGGAGCGGCTTCGCCACACCTCTGCTTGACTACCGCCTCTGGCATCCCGTCACACTCCCAGCAGGCCGCTACACCTTTAGCGTCATCCCGGGTGATGTGGACGACCCGCAGAGCAGCGTCGTCATGGCTTGCCTGGGCGGTGCTATGGTGAGCGAAAGCGACTCAACCAAAATCCTTGCCAAAGCGCCAATGGCTAACCCGACCATCAGTTTCGCACTCTCCGAAGAGACGAACGTGAGCGTAGGCGTCATCGTGAACCTCACAGGCCAAGCCAGCTTCGGCATCCATGCCTTCAAGCTCGAAGGCGTCACCATAGAACCCCTCGCACCAACAGACAATCCCGACGGCATATCGACGCCCAAGAGCACCGATGGCAGCAAGGTGTTCAAGGGCATCTACGACCTCTCCGGCCGCAAAGTCCAGACCCCTAAGCGAGGCATCTATATTCAGGACGGCCGCAAAGTGCTCCGTTAGCTTAGAGGTTTATTCGTAACTTTGCAGGCACTAATACATATGAATCATGAAGAGACTGCTTTTGTTGATGCTTTTGTGCGTGGGCGCAAAGGCTTACGCTCAGAATCCTGACAGCCTGTCTTTCGCTGTGTTGGGGAACTCCATTTCGACGTATTACGACTATCTGCCGTCGGGTTATGCTATATATTACAGCCAGGACCGCGAGAAGAACTACGGCATTCAGGTGGGCGACACTTGGTGGATGCAGCTGAGCCGGTTGTCTGGGCTGACGTTCCTGGCGAATGCTTCGTGGAGCGGCAGCCGTGTGGCTTGCGACGTGCTCAACAGTAATGCGCCATTCCTGAGTAACCATCGCATGAAGGCGCTTGGCAGGGCTGGCAACCCTGACTTTATCTTCATTGCTGGCGGCACGAACGACTGGAATACGTCGAAGGTGCCTTTGGGTGAGTACAGGACGGAGAACTTCAAGGACTCTGTCTCCTTCCGTGGCGCTTACCAGCGTCTTCTGTGGAAGCTCACGACGTGGTATCCTGAGTCGAAGGTGGTCTGCCTGAGCATCTTGCCTCGAGGCGAGAGTGTCACACAGAAGAATAGTCAGGGATGGTCGCAGGCGGATGCAAATGCCAGCATACAGTATATCGCGGAGCAGTTCGGCCAGTACTACATCGACTGTACCACGATTCCCTTCAGCAGTAATTGGGGGCTCTATATGCTGCCGGGCAACCTCCATCCTACGGCCGACGGCTTCAAGATAATGGCTCAGCACATCTATAACAGGATGATTTCGCAGGGCATCATTACGAGAGACCTGAAGCGCTCGAACGAGGTGACGGAGGCTGAGCGGCTCCTGGACTTGAGCTTCACGGCTGACGGCATCGTCAATCAGGGCTCTTATACTGCCAGAGTGGGCAAGCATGGCAATGCCACCACTTTCTATGATGCCAAGAACGATACGTACTACGGCTGCTCGAAGGCTAAGGCTTCGGACTATTTCTATGCGACTTATGACCTGGATTCGCCTTTGGCCAATGCCTTCAATGGCAATGTGACGTGGGAGATGCTGGTACGTCTGGATGGGCTGGCAGACGAGAGCGGAAACATCAGCAGGACGTGTATCCTGGGCAACGAGGAGGGTGGCGGAGGCTGGGCTTTCTATAACTCGGCTTTGGCAAGCTGCTTCTCCTACTGCAACAAGAGCGGTGTGAAGAGTACCATGAAGAGCATTACTGGCGATTCTATTCTTGTCTCGGGCAAGTTCTACCATCTGGTTGTCACGATGGACAGGACGAGCCACATCATGCGCTACTTCATCAATGGCAAGCTTGTCTGCACTGGCACTCGCGCTGGCACGGACATGATGATGCCTCAGTGCGGCTCGAGCAAGGGGCGCAAGGGCATGTGGATTTGTCTGGGTGGCGATGCTAAGGAAGGTGCCTATAGTGTCGGCGCAGAGAACTCGTCGGCTTGCAGTTTTGTCTTTGCCAGGATATACGACGGTGCGTTGACACAGAATGCAGCTCTGGGGCTTTATAACGACGATGTGAAGCGTTTTACGGAGCCGGATACGCAGTTCGGGGCGGAGCTCATCATGGACTGTGAGTTCATTCCAGACAGTGCCGCCAATCGTGCTCCGGCCTATCAGGATAAACCCATTATCAAGATGGGCGATGTCTCGATTGCCTACAATGCCGACATCAACCTCTATGAGGCACAGTTCAACGGCGTGAAGTCGCAGTTCTTCAAGTATCAGCTTGGCGACAATCCGTCGATTATGAACCGACTTTCCGAGGCGTACAGCGTAGAACTCTTCTGCAAGAACAGCGCTGCATTACCCGCCGCAAGCACGCGTCCCATCGGATGTGGCAGTGGCTGGGGCTTTGGCATGGATATGAACATCCAGGGCAATATCGGGTTCTGTACCGTTACTCTGGGCAACAAGACGGACGGCACTTATGCCAAGACGCAGTGGACCAGAGTGGGCAGCGGCAGCCTTACTGATACCTATACGCACTATGTTATTGTCTTCGACCGCAAGAATTACACGTCGAAACTCTATGTCAACGGTGAACTGGCTGCCAGCCGCTGGCTGACCTTCAAGGAATGTATGCTGTATGAGTGGACGCCTTCTGAATGGCTTGCCATAGGTGGTGACGCTTCAGGCATATTCGATAAGGCGACATCGACGGGTGCCTATCCTTTCCAAGGCAATATCGCTATGGTGCGCATCTGGGGCAGGGCACTCACACAAGACCAGGTGCGAAACCTGCATGGCATACTTGGCTCGCAGGAAACAAGCTACACGCTCGGCTCCAATGGATATGTGGCAGTCTGCCTGCCCTACATCTATCAAGTGCCCGAGGGGTGCACTGCCTTCATCGCCACAGGATTCACATCTACGTCTGTCCAATTGATGCCCATAGCTGAGGCTGGTGATGTTGTGCCATACGGAACACCTGTCATCATCAAAGGCACAGCGAAGGCTGCTATCACACTGACGGCACTCGACAAGAATGAAGTGGGGGAGGCGTGTCTCGCTTCCTCGTGGCCGGAGAATCTTCTGGTGGGAGTCTATCCTGGCAGGACACTGAATGCAGGCGAAGGCTATAGCCTGAGGACGACGGGAGCCAACCTCTATCGTGTCACCTCGACAGTCAACCTGCCACCTTTCAGCTGCTATCTGCCTTCAGCAGAAAAGCGCACGTACTTCAAGATAGAAGAGGTGGAGAACCCCGACGGCATCACACTTCCCAGGTCGTCCTCTGATGCAAACGGCATCAAGGGTACTTACGACTTGAGTGGCCGCAAGGTTGCAGATGGCAATCAAAAGGTAAATGGCAAATGGCTAAATGGTAAATTACCCAAGGGTGTTTACATCCAGAACGGGAAAAAGGTGCTGAAGTAGTACTCGCTGGAAAAATCACGACAAAATTCAGCTGCATTCGTTCGCCTAAAGTGCCGAATGAGTTGACTTGGCATAGGGCCTTTTTCAATGCCCTATGTTAAGTTTGCCAATGCCCTACGTTGCGTTGAGGATTCCCCCGTGTTAAGTTCGTAGAGAAAATACGCCGATTTTTGTTGCATAACACTTCTTTTTGTCCTTTTTCTCTTGTGGCTTTTGATGAAGTGGTGTTGTAACCATTTGATTTCTACCAGTTTGCGGAAATCGCGCGAATTTGCGTTTCGGAGGTCTCCAAGTATTACCATAGCTTAAAAATGCGCTTAAATCGAATGCTGAAAAGAAATTTCTTTACAAGTTCGACGTTTCTGAGGATTCGACGTAATGTTTTGAATTATTAAAGATTGTTAAAGTTAAGTACCTTGCGATACAAGGTATTCATATTATACCTATCTTTGCAGTGTCAAACATCATGTTTCGCATCAAGATGAATACGGACAACACGAAATCGCAGATGCGCAAGGGAATGCTCGAGTACTGCATCATGCTTTTGCTCAGACAGCAGCCTTGCTATGCCAACGACATCATTCAAAAACTCCACGAAGCTGATATGATTGTCATGGAAGGTACGCTCTATCCGTTGCTCTCACGCTTGAAGCGCGACGGACTACTCGGCTACGAGTGGCGAGAAAGTACGCAAGGTCCGCCACGCAAATACTATGTCCTGACCGACGATGGGCACGAGGCGCTTGCTCAACTCGATGCCAGTTGGGAAGAAATACTGCGAACGGTCAACATACTGAAGAGTTAGAATTAATCACTTTAAAACAATAAGACAATGAAAAAGAACATTAGCATCAACCTGTTTGGCACATTATATAATATAGATGAAGATGCCTACAACCTCCTGGAGAACTACCTGCAGAGCATGCAACGCTACTTTGGTCGTCAGGAAGGTGGGGCTGAGATTGCCGATGACATTGAACATCGCGTGGCAGAACTCTTGTGGAAGAAGAAGGAAGCAGGCATGACTGCCATCGACATCGATGTCGTGAAAGGCATTATCGACACGATTGGTAAGGCGGAAGATATTGCCAGCGACGGAAACAAGGCAGAGAGCGCTTTTGCAAACTACAATAAACAGGAGGGTTCGAACAGACAAAGGAGCAGTATCAAAGAAGACTTCAAACACTTCAGCGACGAGGCAGGCAGGTTCGCAGATGATGTTTACGACAAAGGCAAACAGCATATCCGCACGCATCGCTTCTATCGTTGTGCCGACGATAAAGTGCTGGGAGGCGTTTGTTCAGGCTTGGCTGTCTATTTCGATTCAGGCAGTCCCCTCATTTGGCGACTCGGAGCAATTGCACTCACACTGTTGGGTGTAGGTCTTCCGCTTCCCATTATTTATATCGTCATGTGGCTTATCACGCCAGCTGCCCTTACGCCAGAAGACCGTCTGCGTCAGAGGGGCAGAGAGGTGACGCCCGACAACTTGGCTCAGCAAGTCAAGTATGATTCGGAACCCGTCATTGTCAAGGACGAAAACAAGGGCTGTCTCAAGGCAGTTCTGATTGTTATTGGCATCTGCATCTTGGTGCCCATTACCATCTTCTTTGTCGTGTGGGGAAAGATGTTTTGGACTATCTTCACTGGCTTTTAGTTAGTCCTTCTCTCGCTGCAAGGCTTCCCATCCACTGCGGTCTTGCCATTGCACGTAGAGGGTCTTGAAGTCATCGCCTTTCAATCGCTTCTTGCCTAAAGAGACTCGGGCATAGGGCGAAGACCATTCCTCGAGGTTACGCTCGTGGGTATAGTCCCATTTGCCATACTTGCGCTTCAACTGCTTGCGCACCTGATTGGTCTTCATCAGCAGACCCACTTCGTTGCCTGCAATCTCGACGAAATAGACCGTGACGAGGTGAACGGTGTGCGATTGAGGCGTTGCCATCACTTCAATCCTTGCGCCAATTCCATCGAAGAGACCAGACAGGACAGTGCATTCGTCATCCTCCTCCTCGAACTCGAAGCCTTTGCCCTCAAGGGCATCCACGAACTCGTCTCTGTCTCCGCCGAGCTCCAAGCCAAGGAACTGGGAATGCCTTTGAGCCGACAAGCACAGCGATATTCCCAAAAGGATGATGAATAACTTGCTTCTCACTTATTTTATGAACTTCTTTCCTTTCTTCACAACGATACCTTTCGTCGGCTTATCCTTTCCGACGGGCTGTCCTGCGAGGTTGTAGAGCTTTGCCTCTGCTCCGTCGCCAAAAGGGCGTCGAACAGTCTCCAGGCCGTCGGGGTCTTCCTTGTCGATGGTAACGACATCGCCTTCCTTCACATTGGGAATGGTATAGACTTCGCCGTCGTTGGTCGGTTTCACTTTCTCGCCATTCAGACGGATGTAGTAATCCTCGAGCCCTTCATAACGGATGCGCAAGGGTTGACCTGCATTGCTTTTGATGGTAACGCTCGTGGCCTTGCCCTCTTGCCAAGTCTCGCTGACAATGAAGTTGCCCTGAGCTTTCAATCCCGTAACACTGCCTTCCTTCCAAGCAGAGGGTAGGGCAGGCAGGATGGTTATGACGTCGTCGTAGGATTGCAGCAACATCTCGCAGATGCCACTGGTGCAGCCATAGTTGCCGTCAATCTGGAAAGGCGAATGCGCATCGAAGAGGTTGTAGTAGCAGCCACCGTAGTTGCCCATCTCGATGACATAACTGCCCGAATGACGCAAAGCAAGCGAGAGATTCTTTCGGGCTCGGTCGCCATCGAGGCAACGGCTGTAGGTGTTTGTCTGCCATCCCATTGACCATCCCGTCACATCTCCATTGCGTGCAATCTGTCCGTTATAAGCCGCTTGGAACAGACGTATGCCGCTTCTCGTCTGGTCAAAGGCACTGACTTGCGAGAACGGATAGAGGCACATCAGGTGGGAAAGGTGGCGATGTCCTGGGTCGGAAAGCGGATTGTTCTTCCATTCGGAGATGCAGTCCTTGCCGTTATAAGTCTCAACCCAAAGGCCTTTATCGAAGTTGTCGTAGAGGGCTTGAATGGCCTCGATGTCAGAAGCCGTCAGTGGAGACTCGTCGCCAAGTTCCGCATGACCTTTCATCACTTCATCCAAGAGCTCGTAACTCGTTTGTTGTGCGAACGCGGTCACATCCGTGGGACCATGTTCGGGGCTCCATTCGTCCTTGATTTCGTAGAGTCCGTTGCTGTCTTTCGTAGCGATGGACCTGATGAAGAGCGCGCATTGATGCATGACGGGCAAGGCTTTCTTCAGGAACTCCCTGTCCATCGTGTACTTGTAGTAGCGCCAGAGGTGCGTACAATACCAGGCTCCGAGCGTCTTCATGCTGCCGTTGCTCCATGTCGAGGTGCCGCCAAAGATGTTGTTCTCCACAGCGACTGTCCAACCGTTTGCACCACTCTTTATCTTCGTGGCCAGTTGATACCACGGCGAATTGCTGTCAGGAGCACCAAGGTCGAGAATGTGATTGAGGAAAGGCAAATGCATCTCAGAGAGATTCGACGGGTCGGCAGGCCAATAATTCATCTGCACGTTGATGTCTGCATGAATGTCGCAATGCCAGAACGATGTGTTGCTTCGGTCATTCCAGATGCCTTGCAGATTCGATGGCGCGTGAATGCTTGTGTCCAAGTTGGCATCGATGGTCAGATAACGTCCGTACTGGAAGTACAGCGTTTCGAGGAATAGTCCGTCGCTACTCAGTTTGTTCTGTTCGGAGGCATTGTAGAACTTGATGAGCTCTTCTGTCGTCTTCGTAGAACTTCCGCCAAGTTGCAAGTTGACGCGATTCATCAAAGCACTATGCGCAGCCTTGTGGTCGGCGAGAAGTGACGTGTAGCCTTTCCCGATGGCCTCATTTATGCGAGTACTTACAACATTCGACAACTCGGAGGAAGACTGCCCTGACGTGCAAGAAGCCTTGCTTGCATCGTAGTCTGTAGCAGCAGCCATGATGATGTCCATCCACGTTGCGCCAGTCACATTGATACCTTCTGCCGTAGCATTCACAGTGCCGTCTGTCTTGACTTTGAAGCGTGTGTTGTAGCTGACAATCTGCAGCTTGCCATAGAATGTTGCGGATGCCGTACCATCATCTTCTGTCGCATAGGTCACAGCGCCTGCATTAATCTGCTTGTCTGGAGCATAACTCACGTTAAGTGACAGTGGCTCAGTACCTTCTGCTTCATAGTGTGCCACGAAGACTTTGTCTGTCGCAGAGGCAAAATAGCGACGGTGGAAGCTCGTCTGATGGTCGGCAGATTGGAAGTTTACGCCAGCCACTCCGTCGATGATGTCGAGGAAGCGATTGTAGTTCTCGATGGTTTTGCCTTCGGAAGCGACAGCAGAGAAAGTGCCGCTCTTGTCCTTAACGAGAATGGAACCGAAGTTCTGGAAGTAGCCTTGACCAACTGAACTGCCGTTTGTCGTGTATCCACTCCACAAAGTCTTCTCGTTGAACTGGATGTCATCACAAAGCACGCCGCCTCGAATGGTAGCGCCAATCTGTCCGTTACCCATGGGAAGCGCATATTCCATCCAAGTGTCGCTGACGCCTGTGGCAGTTGCTGGCGTGTCGTACCAAAGGGAGAAATCGTGGATGTCGCTTGGTCTTGTGCCTTTCTCGCCTACACAAAATTCAGAAGGCAGCACGTCGGCTTCAGCAATGAGGTAGAGGATATTGTTGGCATCGGCTGCTTGCCAAAGTCCGATTTCCTTGCCGACCCCAGTTCCGCCCCATTGATTGAAGTAACGATTGGCCGCCGAAGCTGCACCGTTCCACGATATCTCGTACTTGCCTACGTAGTTCGTATTGGTCGTTGCCTCGATGGTAAAGCCGTTGCCATCGGCGGTCGTTCGGGTCTTGATGCGACTCCCATCGTAATAGACACGACGTCCAGAACCCTTGTTGACGAGTTGGAAGTTCTTTTCGCTTCCTACGAGTTTCCACAGTTGACTCTGCTCTCCATACTTGCGGCCTTGTGTCGTGATGTTCTTCGAGACACCCATGTCCTGCATGACAAGGTCGGAGTTTGCAAATGTGATGTAGTAGAAGTTCTCCTGTTCGTCTGTTGAGAAGAAGTCGTCAGGAATGCCTTGAATGGTGAAGATGAAGCGCGAGCCAGTGTCCGAACTGCCTGCCGAGTTGTCCCAATAAGCGAGATAGTTGCCGCGTTTGTTCCAGTATTTGCTTGTCGAACCGTGGTCTTTTATCCAGAACCCTTCGCCGTTCTTGCCCATGTCGAACTTCGTGACAGTTGTCGTGCTGCTTTCAGGCACCATCTTAGCGCGGCCATTTGCTTCCGAGCCACTCATGCCGAGGACGTAACTTCCACCTCGAGCCTTGTTGTAGAACGTGTAGCCGTCGGTCTCGTTGCCAATGAAAGTCCAAAGTCCGTTGTCGCTCGTGTCTTCTGTCGTATTGCTGAGCAACAGATTGACGCCATCTCTATAGCCTGTTTTTGTACTGAGATAGCCGCCGTTAGCCACTTTGATTGTGTACCAACGTGCATTCGTGAGGTCGGCTGCTCCTGCCAAACTGGCGAGCATCAGAATAAGTAATGAAAAAGTGAATCGTTTCATATCAGGTATTAGTTTTAGTCGTTATCTATCCTTCGCGGAGGAAGTCGAGCATTTCAAATATCTCATCCTTAGTGGCTTGCTGGTTGATTCGGATGTCTCCGATGCTTCCAAGCAGGGTGAAGTTTATGCTGTCTCCCTCGTTTTTCTTATCGTGTTTCATGAACTCGTAGAGGCGTTCGTACTGCTTACAATCGAGTAAAGGGTCGCCATAATGCAGCTTGATGAATTGCACGGTTTGTCGAAGCTGGTCTTTTGGGAAGTCACACTTCACGACACTCAAGTAGAGCTCGCAGATGAGACCCCATGCAACGGCATAGCCATGCAAGACTGGCCGCCCCTTTTCCAACGCCATGCTTTCAAGCGCATGACCTGCTGTGTGCCCCAGGTTCAGGGCTTTTCGGATGCCTTTCTCAGTCGGGTCTTCCTCAACGATATGCTCCTTGATGCTGACACTCTTGCTGACGAGCCTTCCCAACTCAGTGAAGTCGAGTTCTTCGAGGTCGAAACGGAGTAACTCTGCAAGGCTTTGTTCATCGCTGATGAGGCTGTGCTTGAGCATCTCGGCATAGCCAGAGAGGAGGTTCTTCGTGTCGAGTGAACGCAGAAACTCGCTCGAGAGGATGACCGAGGCTGCGCAGTTGAAGACACCTATCTCGTTCTTCAAGCCGCCGAAGTTAATGCCTGTCTTGCCCCCAACACTCGCATCCACCTGACTCAGCAGGGTTGTCGGGATGTTGATGTAGGCCATTCCGCGTTTGAATGTGCTTGCGGCAAAGCCTCCCAGGTCTGTCACCATGCCTCCGCCAAGGTTTACGAGGAGTGAATGACGCGTGGCACCACCCTTCTGCAGGGCAGTCCAGACGCTTGAAAGGGAGTCGAGCGTCTTGTTCTCGTCCGTGTCTCCAATCGTAATCATCTGTGCCGATTCGAAGCACGGAAAAGCGCTTACGAGCGGCCAACACAGGCGAAGTGTGGTTGAATCCGTAAGTACAAAGAGGCGGTCGTGCTGGCATCTTGCGATGGCTCCCTCGACATCCTGACTCAAGTCCTTGCTTATGATGATTTCCTGCTTAGGCATAGTTCCATATTCCTGCAAATTCATGACAAAGATACACATTATATATTATAATAAAGTGAAAAGTGAAAAGTGAAAAGTGAAAAATGAGAAAAATAGAAAAAACTTGCCTAAATGTTTGGCTATTCCGCAAAAAAGCCGTACCTTTGCGCACGCAAATGAAAGAAGAGGGGTTGAAAGTTGCTCCAGACGTAACCCTAAACTCCATAAATTTCATTGATGGCGGGATAGCTCAGCTGGTTAGAGCGTCGGATTCATAATCCGGAGGTCGTGGGATCGTGACCCACTCCCGCTACAGAAACAAGGGGCTTTGCAAATGACTTGCAAGCCCTTGTTTTTTTATGTCCCTAACGTGATTGGTAAATTAGGCGTGCTTAGTTTGTATTTTAGGCGTGCTTAGTTGCTCAATTTAACGTGCTTAGTTTGCAAACTTAACACGTTAACTTTTCACGCTTCACTTGGGGCTGTTCCGGAATCAACGAGCAGGGAGGTATGCTTTGCGGTTGAGTTTGCCGTTGTAGGTGCGTTTGATGGCATCGACAGCCTCGTAGAGTAGAGGAATTTTGTAGTTCTCGAGGCGGCTTTTAAGAAAGTCGGCTATGTCTTTTGGCTTTACTTCTTTGCCTTGTTTGGGTACATAAAACAGTTTGGGAACTGTGCCGAGAAGGATATGCTGGGCAGGGATGCAGATGCAGTCGGCAACGAGGTCGAAGCCGCTTACCGCTTCTTCCACCTCGGATGGATTCACCTTGTAGCCCCCCACATTGATGACATCGTCCTGCCTTCCCTGCAAGTGCAGCATGCCGTCGGCATCGAGAGAACCGACGTCGGAAGTATGAATCTCCCCATTTATCAGGACTTGAGCCGTCAGTTCGGGCGCATTAACGTAACCCGACATGAGGGTCTTGCCCGAACAAATCACTTTGCCCTGGTCGTCAATACGAACCGAAGAATGCTTCATGGGCTTTCCTAGGAGGCCAGGCACGCAGCCGTATCGGCTGAACTCGTAGCTACAAACGATGCCCGTCTCAGTCGATGCGTAGGTGTTGAAAAGTCGAGAGTGGGGCAGGACCTTGCAGAGTGCCTCCATGTCGCTTTGTGTAATGGCTGCGGCTCCCGTTTCGATGAAGTCAATCTTGCTGGCTACGGCTGCCAAGTTTTTTGAGGCAACCTGCAGGAGCATCCTGATGCTGGAGGGAACGAGAAAGGTGGCGAACTTCGTGAAAGGCAGTTCGAAGACTGAGAAGAAAGCGTTGAGGTTCTTCAGGCTCTCCATTATATATAATGTAGCGCCCGTCATGAGCGTGGGGTATATCTTGGAGAGGCTGCCAAGATGGTTGAGCGGACCGCAAACGATGAAGAGCAAATCGGAGGTGAATCCCAGCCTGTCGATAAGGTTTTCGGCATTCGCATTCCATGCTTCTGTGGATATCATCACGCCCTTTGCCTTGCCTGTTGTGCCTGTGGTGTAGAGGATGTCGGAGCATTTGCCATTTGACCATTTACCATTTACTTCGTCGAGGATTTGCTGTTGACGCTCTTTGGGAGTTGAACTTTCGAGGGGAACGCAGACGCCTCCCAGATGATGTACGGCACAATAGGTTACGACGAAATCGACATCTTGCTTGGATATGAAGACATGAGCTTTTCCTTCTGAGAGGCCATTCCCTTTCAAAAGGCTCGCTTTCTCTTGAATTCGTTTCCAAAGAGACGAGTAGGAAAGCGTCTCATCGCCTGTAATGACAGCCGCTTTGTCTGGCGTCAGTTTGGCATAATGCTCGACAGATTGCTCGAGAGTCATTGTTTAGCGAGTTTGGATTTCACCATTTCCACGATAGAATCGATGGTCTTGAGGTTCTTGGGGGTTGCGTCTTTTGCCTCCAGCTCGATGCCATATTCCTCGGAAAGGAGCATCAGGATGGTTGTCACGCCTAAGGAATCGAGTTCGCTGAACAGGAAGTCCGACTCGAGATTGACCATCGGAAGTGCTCCCGTCAAGAGTTCAATGATACGTTCTTTCATATTTTATAGGTTTTCAAATCGTTTTGGAAATCGCTTCATCATCCATTTGAAGAGCAAGGGCGGAACGAGGTAAGCCATCAGCACGACAGAGAACATGCCGATGATGGTGACCTCCGCCAACGAATGCAGGGCTGGATGCTTGGCAAAGATGAGTGTGCCGATTCCGATGAACATGATTAAAGCGGAGAGGATTATGCTGCGTTTGTAGGAGGCGAGGAGTGGCTTCCCATGCACATATTCCGAGATACAGCCCTCGGTCATAAAGATGGTATAGTCGTCGCCCTGTCCGAAGATGAACGTCGCAAGGATGATGTTGACAATGTTAAACTTGATGCCCAGAATAGCCATGATGCCCAAAATCCATATCCAGCTGATTGCCATCGGAATGAAGGAAATGATGGCCAGCTCGATTCGACGGAAGGAAAGCCACAGGAAGAAGAACACTATCAGCGAACATGCCCAGCCGATGTAGTTGAAATCACCTGACAGCGCATCTGCCACAGACGAGTGAAGCGAGCCGATATCAAAGGCTTCGGGTAGCGACTTCTTGACCTTGTCGAGGTCTTTCTTCCTGACGGAAAGGGTCTCGATTATCGTGGAGTTACCCTCCTCTCCTGCCTGCGAGACATTCTCGGCAAGGGCTTTAGACGTCAAGGGACGGAACTCGTCGAAGAATTTTACAGTTTGTTCCGATTGAATCACCTCTGCGAAGTCGTTGAAAGCCTCTGCCGAGAAGCCATGCGCGACGGCTTTCTTCGTCAAATCATCCAGCAGATTCGGATGGCCTTCAAGCCACTTGTTCCATCGATTGATGCGTCTAGTCTGCTCCTCCATCGAGGGCAGGAAGCGGCTTACACCATGGTGGCTTGCAATCAAACCAGCCTCTTTCAGGGAATCAATGGCAGCCTGTTTGGATTCCGAGCAAGCGAGAGCGCCATCAAAGTCTGTGGCAGAAGACAGGAGATAAAGCGTGATATCGTCCTGCGAGGCGTTTCCCTCGAAGAACTCTTGGAAGTAATTCATGTCTTCCTTCTGCTGTGCGGTTATGTAGTTGATGTTCGAAACATCGGAATCAAACTCGACGAAAAGGCTGAAATAGACAAAGACAAAAGTCAGCAAGGCTACCATAACGACCAGCCATCGCTTTCTGTCTATCTGTACGCAGGCAAGGCGGGAAAGGAAGTCTCCCTTGTCTGTCGTCTGTTGTCTATTGTCCCTAGTCCTAATTAGATGTGGCAGCCAAACCAACACGAAGAGTATAGTTCCTATCAAGAGCAAGGATGCAAAGAATCCGAGGTCGCGCAGGGCAATAGATTTAAGCGGCACAAGGGCAAGAAAAGCACCGACTGTAGTGATGTTTCCAACAAGTAGAGGTGTCGTTATCTCACGCAAAGCCTGTCGGATATCCGTTTGATGCTGGATGTGACTGGTAAGGTGAAGCGGATAGTTGACGGCAATGCCGATGATGATACTCGAGATGCCAATGACAATCATCGACACACTATCGTGCACCAAAGCCATGCCTCCAAGGGCGAAGAGCCAGCCCCAAAGAACTGATAAGGCGATGAGCACGATGCCTCGGAACCTGCGGAAAGCGTAAAGCAGCAATGCCAAGATGAGAATCGTAGCCAAGGAGACGGCCAAGATACTGTCGTGCATTATCTGCTTTGCATTGCCCACAGCCACCTGCGGACCGCCGATGACGTGTGCCTTTACCTCAGGGAAGTCCGCTTGCATGGCGTTGATGGCATCATCGAGCAACGCGATAAGTTGGGCGTTTTTCTTCGTCTCGCTGCTGCCGAAGGGTGACGAAACCATCACGATAGCCTTGGACATATCGGGCGTGAAGATGTATCCGTCGTACATCTCGAAGCGCATCTGATGCTGGGATTGCTGCAGTTCTTCCATTAAGGGGGCAAAGAGTCCGAGCGGGTCGCGACTGATACTCTCGCTCAGGAAACTGCCTGTTGGGAGCATTAGGGCGTTCAGGTTGTCTTCAAGCTTAGCATCCATGTAGTCAGGCAAAGCGAGAAGGCTGTCCATTCGCTTGTAATCCTTTTCCATTAAGAAGAGTGGGGCACTCTGATAAACGAAGTCTATCGTCTCGGAGAGGCTCTCGAGGTCGAATGTTGCCTGCAGGTCTTGGCACCAACCTGCCGTGTCTGTCTCCTCGACTATGCTCGTAAAATAGTCTATTGCTTCAGTTGTTTCCCCTGCATCACCCGTGCTCTCGAAGACGACAAAAAGGCGATTCATGCCCGATATGTCTTGGTAAACAGCCATCCTCTCTCGGTTCGTTTGGCTGAAAGGCAGGAAATCCTGTATGTCTTCCTTATATGAAAGACGCAAGATGGAAGCCAATATGGCCAAAGTTAGCGCGATGAGCGATGCCCAACGGGCAATGGCGCGCTCGCGGAAAAAGTCGAATATCTTCAGTATTATCATAGCTCAAGACTTTTTAACCATTTCAGGAACTCATCCTTCCAAGCACGACATTCTGCTGTTCCCTTTGTTTCTGAAGCTCCGAAGCTGTGCCCGCCTGTACGATATTGAATGAAACGATGATTGATACCCTGTGCTGTCAGAGCAGAATCGAGCAGTTCTGCATTGCGAGGCTTAACGATGTGGTCGTCTTTACAGTTGACGAGAAAGACCGGCGGACAGTTCTTTGAAACGTGTTTTTCCACGGAAAGCGAGTCGCGCATCACTTTGTTATGCTTCTTGTATTCACCCAACATGCCTCGCCTGGAACGCTTATGACTGTCAGGATGCGACATGCTTACCACAGGATAAACAGCTGCAACGAAGTCTGGACGCATGCTGGATTGTTCGGCAGAAAGCATTGCCAAGTGTCCTCCGGCAGAGAAACCCATCACGCCAACCTGCTTAGGATTGATATGATACTCGTTGGCATGCTCGCGAACATAGGCTATAGCTTGCTCAATATCGTTGAGCGCGTCTGGATATTGATGCCCTCTGAAGAGAAGTCGAGCGTGCGTGATGTATGGCACGACACCTTGCACGCGATACTTCAACACGAAGGCCGAGATGCCTTTCGCTTGCAACCATTCGGCCACTTCAGTGCCTTCTGCCTTCATCCCATGCCAACAATACGAGCCGCCAGGGCAGATGATAACCGCCGTGGAGTATGAGTCGTTATCTGCTAAATATGGTATCAGCGTAACAGCTTTTGCCTTAGTCTCTGTGCCGTCCCATATCCGTACAGAAGTTTGTGCGAAGGTTTGTATGTGGTATGAGATTAATAATATTATTATTATGAAGACTCGCATAGGTTCAAATCTTATTAATCACGTAGTTTCTGCCAAGTATAGCTTCGCAAGTATTGATTGCGGTGAGCGGTACACCACAGAATCCGTGGAGATTAACGCACTGGCCTGTGAGCAGGAGGTTCGGTATCTTTGTGACGACAGGAACCTGTGAGAGTGCCATGTTCTTGCAGTCTTTTGCGTATCCAAACATTGCTCCTTCCTTCACACCATAGTAGTCGCGGATGGTCAGAGGCGAGGCAGTGTTGACATTCTCAATGCTGTCGCGGAAGCGAGGGAACATCTCTTCCATCTTGCTGAGCAGTTCATCAGTCTTAGCTTGCTTCCATGTAAGATAGTCTTGACTGCGATGACCAAGTGTTTTCCCTGCCCATCTTGCCACTTCCTGCCAGTTCATGGGGGCTGCAATAATCATCTTCCTGGCAAATTCGCCTTGTTCGACTTCTGGTGGCGTCATGTAGAGGAAACCATTTGAACATGGGAGTTTTGCTTCTGCGATGTCCCATATTTCCTCATAACTCTGCATGTAATAGCCGGTATGGTTGAGGAAGGGAAAGGTATCTGGCTTGAGTTTCAAGTAAATGAGAAAGGCGGAGTAGGTGTTTGGAATGTCTTCGAGACGCGCTCTGTAAGCCTTGGGCAGAGCTTTAGGCTCATCGAAGAGCCCAAGCAAAGAGCAAGGATGAATATCCGAAATGTAGTAATCGGCAGAGAAATGCTGGCCTCTCCGAGTTGTGACGCCTGTTATGTTTCGCCCTTCGGTATGGATGTGCTGTACTTCTTCGCTGGCAAGAACCTCTCCACCATGAGCCTTAATGAAGTCGCCAAGTGTCTCTGCAAACAGTTGACTACCGCCTGCAAAGCGACAAAGACCATTGATGTGGAGCACAGAAATAGTGGCATGAATGAAAGCGGGCGTGGTGCCTGCACGACCTCCATAGAGTGGATTAACGTAAGCCACAATCCTTTGTAGCTTCTTGTCATTGATGTATTTGGCAATGAAAGCATCGGCTGCCATGCTGAACTCCTCGCTATGCGAGAAGATGTCACGCGCCTCGGGACGTAAGTGAAAGAGATCCATCTCCTCAACGAGCCTGTACATCGCATCCACATAGCGAGTGAGGTTGTCCTGCTCGGAAGGGAACTCTTTCGCTAAAGACACGACGAATTGCTCCTTGCCGGATGCTATCCGATAGTAATGCTTATCTTCTGCGAAGTAAAGAAGGTCAGCACAATCGGCAGGAATGGCCTCGACATGTACCTTGTTCCAAATGCCAAGATACTCGAGGAGGCGTCTTATGTTACCGCCTTCCTGCAGCCCACCTACCACGTGCATGCCGGTATCAAATACCTCACCAAAGCGTGTAAAGCTTTGAAGCCCGCCGCCTATTGCCGCATTCTTCTCGAGGACAGTCACCTTCAAACCTTCCTTTGCAAGGATTGCTCCACAGAAAAGACCTCCGAGCCCGCCGCCTATGATGAGTACCTTAGTCATTGAACAAGTTCACGATTTCATGGTTTGAAAACTTGAATAGCTCGCTGCATGTTACGATAGTGCCTACGAGGACGCCCATCATGCCATGTGAATTGACGTTCTGACCAGCGAGAAACAGGTTGGGAACCTTTGTCCTATAAGGCACCCTACCTGCAGGACCAAGGTGGATGTCCTTGGCTACACCATACATCGAACCGCCTTCCGTGCCTGTGTAATCGAGGTATGTGAGTGGTGTAGAGGTATAGTAGGTGTCGATTGTGGCAGCAATTCCAGGCTGATACTTCTCGATGTCTTGTATCAGCTGCTCTGCATGTTGGCGTTTGAAGGCTTCGTAATCTGCCCCACGATGCCCGACATGTGTCCCTTTCCATCTCTCCACTTCATCCATCTTCATGTATGAAAGCACTACGCCACTCTGGGCGAAATCTGCTTTATCCTTGTGGCACATGTGCATGTAAAGGAAGTCGTGCTGGTCACAATCCCAGGGAGAAGAAGTGTGATAGCCGTAGAGGTTGGTGTTCATGTACGGCATCATGCCATCCTTGAACTTTATATAAATGGAGAAACAACCTGTTGTGCCCGGAATGTTGCTGAGGCGAGAGCGGAAAGCAGGGCGGATGAGTTTGGTGTCGAGCATTTCCATAAGTCGAGCAGGATGCACGGTGCTGATGATGTAATCAGCGGGGAAGAAGCATTCGTCGGCTGTTTCAACGCCCGTGGCTTGCGTCTCGTTGCAATGGATTCGGCAGGCTTTCTTGCCCGTAAGCACTTGTCCGCCTATTTCTTCGATAGAGTGTGCGAGGGATTGAGCAATGGCGTCGCTGCCGCCAACAACTCGGAAAGCACTCTGATTATAGAAGTCCATGATGAAGGCATGCAGCGAGAAAGGTGTCTTGTCGCGTTCTGCAGCATAAAGGGGCAAGTTGCCGACGAGGACATTACGCAGCATTTCGTCGTGGAAGAGCTCTTCCAGAACCTCGTTGATGCTTCGTGTTTGGTAGTTTGTATTAGCGGCAAGGTCGCGCTCTTGGGATGTTAAGGAGTTGAGTGTCGAAGCGGAAGCGATGCGAGCAACTAGGTCAAGATAGCGTCGCAGGTTGTCTTTCTCCTTAGGAAAGTAACTGCTCATTTGTTCGAGAAACGCTTCTCTGCCGTTGGGGAAGCGAAATGTCTCGCCAGCAAGCACGATGGTGTCGTAGCCATTTGGGTCGAGAGGACTGAGCTTCACGTCAGTTAAATTAAGGAACTTCATCATCCGATGCATGGTCTGACCCTCGGCGGCACAGCCGATGAAGTGCATTCCTGTTTCGAACTTAACACCTTGACGCGTGAAACATTGCAGGCATCCACCAATCTGATGACCTTGTTCGAGTATGGTCACATCGTAGCCATTCCTTTGCAGGATAAAGCCACACGTGAGGCCACCAAGTCCCGAACCTATGATGATGACCTTATTAGACATCTTGCTCTATCCTGTTTGCCATTTCGGCATAACGCCTTTTATAGTATTTCCTCATTTGTGAGGCTTGTTCTCTTGGCGTGTCTCCCAACGCCAGCATCTCTGCCGGGCTGAGCCTTTTGTCCAGTTCAATCCTGATGGGCCACTTGCGTAGGAACTTCCCTTTCTTGGGCAAAGCTTTGCCTGCTCCGTAGAGTATGAGCGGCAAGACATCCAGTTCGAGCTGCTGAGCCAAGTGGAAAGCACCTTGATGGAAACGCGAAATGGAGCAGTTCTGCGAGCGTGTCCCTTCTGGATACACTGCAATACTGTATCCTCTTTCTACCAGTGATTGAAGTTTAGGCATGAGGGTTTCTGTTCCTTCCGACACAGGATAGAACTCGGCATTGCGTATGATGTAGCCGTAGAAAGGGTTGTTCCACACCCAATCCTTCGTTAGGCAGATGAGCTTGGGCGTGAGCATCAGCATGATCATCAGGTCGAGGTGCGACTGATGGTTGCAGATAATGATGGCTGGCTTGTGGAAGTCTTCCTCATGGGGGTTGCCGATAGAGAATTTGACGCCTGGAATCCCATGCCACAAGGTGACGAGTCTTGCGAAGAAGCAAAGTATCTGATGCAGTTTCCGACGTCTCTTCTCTTGGTCTTTAACGAGCAGGGAATAGAGCATCGCAATGGGATTGGCGATGATGACGGCAACGAGGAAGAACAACAAGGAGTAGATGGTCCGCAATATCGTCGTGAGTCCCCGCCAGATGGCAAGTGGCAAACCATATACGACAGCCAGCAGGCAGAGCACGGTATTGAGCACGAAGATGCGCGAGAAGTCTGCGATTGGACGGAAGTGCGACACGCGTTCTTCCTGCGGAGGATAGTAAACGTTGACTGGTTCGGAGACAATCTCCACGCCGTGCCACGAGGCGAAGACGAGCAGTTCGAGTTCTGCTTCGTAGCGAGAGGTGAGCAGCGAGAGGCCATGAATCTTTTTTAGCGGATAGAGTCGGTAGCCTGTCTGAGTGTCTTTGAGGCGTCGCCCCGTCTGAATGGCAAACCAGAAGTTGGCGAAGGCATTGGCGAACTTGCTGCCTTTGCTGCGTTCCATCGCATCGAGTCCCTTCCTTTCTCCTACGATGAGGGCACCCGGATGCTTCTGGTTGGCCTGCAGCATCGTGGAAATATCTTCGGGAAAGTGCTGGCCGTCGGCATCCAAAGTGATGGCATAAGCGAAGCCCATCTGCAAAGCCTGCTTGAAGCCTCGCTTCAGGGCGCTGCCCTTGCCACCATTCTTGGCACAGGAAACGATGGTGATTTCCTCGATGCCTTGCAGGATGTCGAGTGTCTGGTCGGTACATCCGTCTGCGACAACAATCACATCGAGGCAGTATTCGAGGGCACGACGGACCACATCGGCAATGGTTCCGGCATTGTTATAAGTCGGAATCACCACGCAGATGCCTCTGTCGCGAAGTGTCTTCTTAGTTTCCATTGATGCGAATGTCGTGCAATTCGATGAGGGTCTTGTCGCCGTTTTTCTCGTGAAGTTCCACGCCGGTCACTGTCTCTTGCTTGATGTTGTAGTGCAGGATGAGCTTGCTGTATAGCCTTTTCATGTCTTTCTTCTGTGGAACGAGGGTTGCCACATACTCGGTCGGCATCTCTTTTGCTGTGACGCTGAAGGTCTTGCTGTCAGTCAAGCACTTGCCTGCAACGCTGTTCATGATCATACGCGCCATGCCTCCGATGAACTTGCTCTTCGTTCCCTGGTCCGTTCCCTTGAGCAGACGCGCCTCGTTTCCCTCGAGCACAAGGGTGCTGGGGCGTGGCGAAGTGTATTCCCACCGCAGTTTGTCGGGCTGCTGACAAAGCATCTTTCCCTTCGAGACCTGTGCCTCCTTGAGCAACTTCGACTGCTTGGTTTGGGTGAAGTTGCACTGAACGGTCCTAATCTTCTCTGCCGAAGCAGTCATCTTCTGTATAATCTTCTGCTCGCTGAGGCCTTGTGCAGCTAGAACGGTAAACAGTAAACAGTAAACAGTAAACAAGATATATCGTTTCATTTCCTTACTTTGCTATAAAATAACAACCTGCCATAATCAGCAACACACCCAGCCATCTCGTCAGGCTCACCTCTTCGTGGAACACCAGCATCGCCGCTATCATGCCGAACACATAACTGAGCGACACCATGGGATACGCCATGCTGAAGGGGAAATGCTTGATGATGTAGAACCACAAGACTGTGCCTGCGCCGTAGAGCAAGCCGCAGAGAGCAAACTGCCAGTTAGCCAGAACAGAGCCCCAGAACTGCCAGTTCCAACCGAACGGCAGCATGCGTTCGAGGGCAAGCTTCAGGAAAACTTGTCCCCCAGCCAGCAAAAGACTCTGGAGTATCGCTAAGGGTATTAACTGCATACGTGTCGAATTATTTTTGCAAAGATACAAATAAATATTGTTATTTGTATAATCCGAGACAAAAAAGTGCAGTTTTATGGGAAAGATGAAGTGAAACATCGGCCAGCCCTACTAATAAAAAAAGTAGAAGGACTGCAGTCCTCCGATAATTTTCCTATGGGAGGACTGCAGTACTCCCACGGTAAAACTCCAGTACTCCCACGGTAAAACTCCAGTACTCCCACGGTAAAACTGCAGTACTCCCACGGTGGTACTGGCCATGAGACACGCCATGTTTGCAAACGCAACGTGGAGGTTTGTTCGGCTAAGCGTTCTTCGCCACTCCGAGCACAATGCTACGAGAGTAGATTTCCTGTGGTACGGGCTTTCCCATGCGACGGCAGAAGTCCTGGAACAATGGGGTTGCCTCGTCGTGACAGCCCACCAGGACGGTCTTTGCCTTGCCCGTCGCTATCAATCTTCGCGCATCGCGAAGGGCCCATTCGAGTGAGTCTTTGCCCTGGCTGTAAGTCATATTGTAGCCGTGACACTTGGTGCGGATAGCAATGGAGGAGCCGATGGTGTTGTGCGTGCTCTGCATGAAGAGGGTAGGGCTCAGGGTCTCTTCGCCGTTTTCCAGCATGTCGAGGAGGAACTTCTCACTCGTCTCGAGCATACCAAACGCAGTTGCCGTGATGATGGCATCAGGTGTCTCGATTCCTGCGGCCTTTAGTGCCTTCAAAGACGACATGGTGGCCGCCTTCATCAGCTTGCCCATCCGTCGCGCTTCGCCAGCAGAAACAAACTCGCGAAGCTCAGCAAGTTGCTCAAAATTATCAATCACGGCATCCGCCAAAACGCAGGTCTCCTGTCTTAGACACTCGCCAAAAGTGGGAGTGGGGAGAGGGCTTTTGCTTATCACAACAGCCGAGTCGTTCCCTCCAAACCCGAAAGAATTGCAGAGGACATTGTCCGTTGACTGTTGTCTGTTGTCCGTTGTCGGAGTGACACACGCTTCGTCCTGCTCTTTCCAGCCATAGTTAGCGGGCAAGAAACCCTCGTTAAGAGTCAGGATACAAATGACTGTCTCTATCGATCCTGAAGCAGAAGTCGTGTGACCCGTAAAGCCTTTCGTGCTCGAGATGGGTGGAATGTTCTCTCCGAAGACACGCCGAATGGCCGCACTCTCGCTGGCATCATTGTTGGGAGTGCCTGTGCCGTGAGCATTGATGTAGTGGATATCCTGCGGTTTCAACCCAGCCATTTGCAAGGCGTCGCACATCGCCAGATACGCACCCTCGCCGTTCTCCGACGAAGCCGTCTGGTGAAAAGCATCACAGCGATTGCCGTAACCGCGGATAAAGACTCCCCTTTCCTTTAGGAGAGGGGTAGGGGGAGAGGCTTGTAATACCACGAAAGCGGCTCCTTCGCCCAGGTTCAGGCCAGCTCTTGTCTTGTCGAAGGGGCGACACTGCTCTTTGTCGAGAATCATCAAGGCGTTGAATCCGTTCAGATGGAACTTGCTGAGCGACTCGGTTCCGCCAGCGATGACGATGTCAGCCTCACCCGTTCTGAGCATTTCCGACCCGAGGATGATGGCGTTGACGGCAGACGAACAAGCTGTCGAGACTGTGCAGACCTCCGCATCCTGCAGCCCAGCCAGGTCGGCCATCTTGCGTGTGGAACTGCCGCAATCGTGCTTCTCCAGAAGCGGCAGCAGGTTGTCTTCCTCTCTCATCCGTAGCAGGTAGTGCTCCGTGACGTCCATGCCGCCCACGGTAGTGCCGTTGATGACGGCCACGCGCTTGCCTTTCAGGTCGAGGTTGGCGTGCTCCAAAGCCTGACGAATCGCGATGGCTCCCATCAGGACGGTGCGGCTGATGACCGCTTTCTCGTCCTGCCCGAGCATCCGCAGCATTTCTTCATTGGAGAGTTTCACTTCTCCGACGGGCAACTCCTTGTGGCTCGACTGGAGATAACGCATCGGACCAATGCCCGTTCGCCCTTCCTTGAGGGAGCGAAGAACGCTTTGCGCGTCATTACCAATCGCGCAAATAATGCCGTAACCTGCTACTTGAATATCCATTTTTATGTCTTGATAAAGGCTCTCCCCTTTTTGGGGAGCGGGGAGAGGGGCTCTTACTTCTTCCTGTTTGCCTGTACGTATTCGGCAATTGTCTTGACGCTCTGGAAGATGGCTCGCCCGTCTTTCGGGTTCGCCAGACGTATGCCGTAGTTCTTTTCGAGCAGCACAATAATCTCGAGCACGTCGATAGAATCAAGGCCAATGCCTTCATCGCCGAAGAGGGGAGCGTTCTCGTCGAACTCCTCCAACGAGAGTTCCTCCAGGTTGAGGGCTTCCTTGATCTGTAATTTCAGGTCGTTAATTAACTGTTCCATACTATATATTAATAATGTTATACAATGTAAGTTCGCATTCGTAGCAGGTCTCGCTTTCTGCATCAACCCATCCGCTGATGGCAGTTGACGTATCGGTTCCTGCGAGGGAGGCTTCCAGAATTTGTTGCATCAAAGCCTCGTCCTTGTCGGGAAGGATGTAGAAAGAGGTCTCGCCACACAGGTGATGACGAATCGCAACCTCGCCCGTCGTGATGTTCGGCAGGGTGTAAACGAAGACGGAAGGGCTTGGGAAGTAGTTCTCGGCGTCGCGAATCGTGTCGAAGAACTGGCGGTCGCTGGCGACGGAGGACGAGTGGTTGAAGAAGATGAGAGCAAGTTTTTTGTCCTCTCCCTTTAAGGGAAAGTTAGAGAGGGCCTTTTCGGTTGCCACGAAGGCCAGCCTCGTCAGGAGATCCATCTTGTAAAACTTTGGGTAATCCCCAATCTGTTGCTTATAGATGTCAGTCAAAGTCTGCCCGTCCTCCGAGGAAAGTTTGATGGTATGGGCCTTCACAAGCTTCGCTTTGCCTGCAGTCTGTTGTCCGTTGTCCGTTGTCCGTTGTCTGTTGTCCGTTGTCTTTTCATACATCACCGCGACGTTGCAGCCTCCGAAGCCTGACATAAGTTTCAGGAAGGCACGCTTCTCGGTCTTCTTTGGCTCGCCGCTGATGCTGACTTTCCCGCTTACGCCAGGTTCTATGAAGCCTTTCGAGGGAAGGATTATTCCGTCGTCCGTGGCTCTCATGGTCAGGATGGTTTCGAGTACGCCAGCGGCTCCCATCGTGTGTCCGTAGTAACCTTTGAGCGCAGACAATGGGATGTCCGATAGGTTGGTACGTTCTATCGCCTTCGATTCCATTTGATCATTGTAGAGCGTGGCAGTCCCGTGTACGCAAACTGTTGCGAGGCGTGACTTGTCTTGGCCTGCCAATACGGCATTGATGGCGTTTGTCAATCCGTCACCTTGCGGGGAAGGAGAGACATTATGGTAGGCATCGTTGCACGTGGCTCCGTCCATGAGGCACCAACGCTCCCCGTCGGCATTCCTTGCAAAGACAATCGTGGCAGCCGCTTCGCCTGGGTTAAGTCCGTTGCGCTCAATGTCGAAAGGCCTGCAAGGCTCTTCCGAAACAGCCTTCAAAGACTGGAATCCTGACACAATGAACTTGCTCTGTACCTCGGCTCCCACAACGATGGCGTAGTCATAAACGTTTGCAGAAAGCAGACGATTCGCGAGAAGTTGGGCAGAGAGGCCCGATACGCAAGCATTGCAAACCACGATGGGCTTAGTGGTCAGCCCGATGGCTTCGGCAATTCTCTGTGCCGCCTTGGAAGGGTAGTAACGCTCCTCTCCCAAAGCCTCAATGTTGCCTTTCGTCGTGCTCAATATGAGGACGATTCTTTCGGAAGCAAGATCAAGCTGGGTATGCGTGAGAGCTTCACGAATGGAGCGAATGGCAAGTGCTTCGAAGAAAGTATATCCTTCAATGGTAAGCGCGGTTCTTTGCTCTTCGCTAAACAGAGAAGCGGCGAAAGGCTCGGCTGGTCCCCACAAACCCTCGTAGCGTTTCAGGGCGGAACTGCCAGACAAGATTGCCTGATAATTCTCCTCCGTTGTGAAACCAAGCGGCGATATGATGTTGGTGGCCAGTACGTTGATCATGCTTTTATCCTTCTTGCCAGAATTCAAAATAGTTGTACCATTGCGTGGAATACTGCCTGACTCGCTTCTCAAGCTCAGCCACGTAGGCACTGGAGAGCTGTCGGATTTGCTCCTGACGCGAAGCTTCCTTGTCGTAGGCGAGCGGTGTGACGTAAATCTTATAACCCAAGAGCGAGTCTTTCATCACGTTGACGGCAAGCACGTCGAGCCCTCTCATTGTGGCTACGGAGAATGGTCCGAGCGGGAACTTCGCTTTTGCTCCGAGGAAGTCGTGTTCGATGCATTTCTGCGAACCGTTGATGCGGTCGGCAGGCATGCTGACGATCCCGCCGTCGGTCAGTGCCTTGTCTATCTCGAAAAGGTGGCTCATGTCCTGCTGAATAGCAATCATCTTGATATTCGTGCCAGCAAACATCTTGTCACGATTCTGCATGACCGATGCCTTTTCGCCTGCAAAGACAAGTGCATTGAAACTCTTACCTTCGACGGCAAGCGTGTAGCCCGCTATTTCGTAGCTGCCAATGTGGGCACTCAACTGCACGAAACCTTCCTCTTTCCTCGAGGCTCGCGTGGTGAATTCATTATAGTTCTCGATCTCCACATCGAACTGCTTGCCGGCGTACATTGCGAACTTATCGACAACGACTTGCCCGAAGAGGCAATGGTTGACGTAAGTCTTCCAGGCAGATTTCAGCCTTCCATACCCGATTCGACGACGGAAGTAGCGATAGGCGATGCCTCGGCTAGGGTTCAAAACCAAGCAGACAGGGATGACGAAGATGGCCACGAAGAGGTACAAGATGCGCACATCAATGTGCCGAAGCATACGGATGAGCCACTTGTGCATCCATGCGTTGCCGTACGTCGTGCCTGCCCACTCTTGTTCTGCCATCTTTAGTTTACTTTACTTTCGATATAGTCGCAGAACTGGGCAAGGGTATCGATGCCTGCCATCTCTTCTGCTTTCAACTTGAATCCAAAGTATTTATCCACGATGACCACGATATCGACGAAGTCCAGACTATCAATGTCCATGTCCTCCTTGAGGCGTGCTTCGGGATAAATCTTGTCTTCGTCTATCTCGAGTTCTTCGATCAGGAAATGTTTAACTTTTTCTTCAATCTCGCTTCTGTTCATATTTGTTAGATGTTTATCATTTTAAAGTTTCTTGCATACCATGATGCTATGCCCTTGTCCCAGTCCGTCGTGAATGCTTTCTATCTCCAATCCTGCCTGACGGATGAGGCGCCTCATGTCATCACTATGGTACATCTTACTGTTCCCGTTGGCTATTGCGGTGAAGTAGAGGCTGGTCATAGTGAGGCAGAAGGCGGCGGGCTCAAAGCGTTGACGGTCCCAGAAGAGTTCCATGATGAAGAGGCGCGTGTCCTGGTCCATCGCTTCCTTTGCTCTGGTGAGGATGCTCACGATTTCTTCTTCGCTGAAGCAGTCGAGGAACTGCGACATCCATATGGCATCGAGGCCACCTTCTCGTCGGGGGAACAAGGCTTCCTTGTCGAGCAGATTGATGCCGAATCCCTTGATGCGTTCTGCTCCTGGCTTGCCTGCGATGTTCTCCTGCATCATCTTTATCTGCTGAGGAAGGTCGAGGATAGTGACTTCTGCGTTTTCATCATAGGCGACGCATTGCAGAGCCCACTTGCCAGTATTGCCGCCCACATCATAGAGCGAGCGGACAAAATGTTCGGCAAAGACAATACGGAGTGCTTCTGGGAAGGAAGAATCACTATAGAAGTGGTCGAAGTTCAACCAACTCTCCTTTGCTTGCTCAGGAAATGAGGAAAGTCCTTCGTAGAGGGTTGGCCAGTCGCCAAGACATTTCAGCCCGGCAGGTCGTCCCTCCTTGAGCGCATCCTCGAGGTGGAAGAAGCCCTGATAGTTGACGTCGTGATTGAAGTCAATGTTTACCTTTGTTGCAGGGTCGTTGAGCAGGAACCATCCAGTCTTGGAGATTGTGTAGCGGTCGCTTTCCGCGTCGATGAGGACGGTGCCGATGCTGAGGGAGGCTTCCAGAAGGCATTTGACGGCATACCGCGTCAGCCTTGTCTTCTCGACGACTTCTGCTTCCGTCAGTCCGTCTTCACTGTTTCTCAGCATCTCGAGGATGCCAAACTTGAGCATCAGCCTGGTCGTCTGGAACACTATCGGGCCCCAGGCAATGAACTCAGCCTGCCTTTGAGCCTCGCGAGCAGAGAGTTGTTCTTTGGTGTATCTGCTTTCTAACGCAGGAAATAAATTCATCTCAGGAAAAACAAGGTTATTTCAATTTTGCAATCTTGTAACCTAAAAGCATAAAGGTCTTTCCAAAGGCTTCGCGACGAACATAGTCTGTGCCATCCTCTGCCTGGGTGATATCCACTTCGGCCACGATGCCGCCTTTAGCATTGGTAATCTTCAGAGTGCCCCACACCTTGGCTTCCCAGCGAGGTCCAAATCCCATTACATTGACGAACGAGTCTAGGTTGCGTACTGTGATTGTGAATTTGTAGTCAGTGCCTTTCTTGTCTTTCGTCAGTTTGACACCTTTCGACTTGGCATTGAAGCCTTCGATGAGTTTGTTGACGCAGTCATCCTTGATGAAGTTATAGTCGGTTCCGAACTCTGCGGAAGCCGATTTCTTGTTGTCATACTGGGCTTTGCTCCAATCAATGACCAGAGTCGCATTCGCTTGTTCCTTCATGAACTGCTTGAGCGCAACTGTACTGTTTGTCACTTTCAACGGGTTGCCTGCAAAGGCTACGATGCTGGCAAACACTGCTACCAGGGCTAAAAATACTCTTTTCATAGTCTTCTCAATTAAAGGTTATGTGCGTTATTTTGTAATTATCAGTGCGCTGTTCGTACCGCCGAAGCCAAAGGAGTTACTCAAGACGGTCTTTATGTCTGTTTCTGTCGTTGTTCTGGCAATGTTGAGCTTCTCGGAGAACTCGTCGGGGTTCTCGAAGTTGAGGTTGGGCGCCACGAAGTTGCCGCGCATCATGATGAGGGAATAGACCACCTCGCTCGCTCCTGCCATCCAGCACTCGTGGCCAGTCATGCCCTTGGTACTGCTGACGAGCGCATGCTGCCCGCGGAAGAGACGGTCGATGGCAATTGCTTCGAACTTGTCACCTAAAGGCGTGGAAGTGGCATGAGCATTGATATAATCAATGTCGGAGGCTTCCAAACCGGCATCTTTCATTGCCCTCGTCATGGCAATGGCGCAACCTTCGTCGCTCGGCTGACTGATGACGGCTGTACCGTTCGACGAGAAGCCGTAACCCTTGACCTCTGCCAGAATGTTTGCTCCGCGAGCCAAGGCGTGGTCATAGTCCTCGAGAACCAGTGCCGCCGCACCTCCGCTGGGTACAAGTCCGTCGCGGTCGCGGTCGAATGGCCGGCTGGCTTTCGTCGGCTCGTCCATGCGTCTGGAGAATGCTCCGATGGCATCGAACGAGGCCATACTGTAGTGGTTCGTCTCTTGAGCACCGCCACAGAGAATCATCTCCTGAAGTCCCTGCTTGACAAGCATGTAGGCAATGCCGATGGAGTGACTGCCGCTGGCACAGGCTGCACTGATGCTGAAGTTCACGCCTTTCAGGTGGAAGGCGGTGCTGAGGTTCATGTTGACGGTGGAGTTCATCGACTGGAAGACATAGTTCTGGCCGAGCAGCTCGGAGTCTCGTTTCTCTTCCATAATCCTGGCGGCCTCAATGACAGGCTTTGCCGACGAGTCGTTGCCGAAGATGCAGCCCACCTCGTTGCTCGTGAGATAAGCATCGTCAATCCCAGCCATGCGGAATGCCTCCAGGCTCGCCATGTAAGCATATTCGGCCTCCTCGGAGAACCCACGGCGGAGGTGACGGTCGAGCAACCCTTTCAGCACGGGAACCTTCACCAGCCCGGTCAGTCCGGACTGATAGCCGTAACCCAACCTGTCGCTATCCAGCACGATGCCGGAGCGACCCAAGCGGAGAGATTCACTTACCTCATCCACGTTCGTTCCAATGCACGACCAGATGCCCATGCCGGTTATGACGACTCTTCTATTCATTGTCTGCCTTCCTGCTTATCAACATTAGTTTTGTATCTCTTTCAATTATGCACGCTTATATTGTCAATTAAGCACGCCTAAAATGCAAACTAAGCACGCCTAAAATTGAAACTTAACACGCTATCATTTCTTGCCCTGCTTGTGTCATTCTAATTTACGAGTATTCTCTTGACGCTGACCTTGCCGTCGGAACCGGTTGTGCGAACAATGTTGATGCCTCGTTTAGGTTGATTTAACCTTATACCATCAATGGTGTAGTACTCTGTTCCAGCAGTTCCGCCATTAGCCATTGCGGGTGATGTGATGGCATCGAGGAAGGTTTCTTCATCGAAGTTCTCGTCGATGCCGTAGAGTAACTCACTATAAGAGGTGAGGGTATTCGTGGCATCTATGGTGGGACGGGTCATGAGGTAAGTTCGCTTACCTCCGTCTGGATAGCGGCCAACGCTTTCGTCTCCGTTCATCATGCAGTAAGTTAGGGTGTTGCTCCATGAATGATCTGCAGCAGTAAGGGTGACGCTTTCGTCGTCGCCATTAGCGAGTTTGAAGTTTGCATGCAGTTGTCGCAACGGATCGAGCTTGTCTGCCCAAATGATGTAATAGCCGTGAGCTGGAATGATGCTTGAGCCTTCTAGTAGATTCGAAGTGATTTGGTATTTCTCGGGCTCAGCAGGATCGTCAGTCAGGAACATGCCTTCGAGATCGATATCCTGCCCAGTTGTATTGTAAAGCTCAATCCAGTCGTTGCGCTTGCCGTATTCGTTGGCTGCAACAGTATTTGTGGCGCTGACTTCGTTCACAACGACAGGCGACGAGCCAGCCTCAATGAGACATGCTGGATGCAGCGGTTTGAAGATGGCTTGAATCTCCGTGTTGGCATCTGTGTCGAGCGTGAGAGAGCGTTCTCGGCTGACGATAGCAATGCCTGCACTGGTTGTGTAACTAATTTCTGCGTCCCAATAGATGTCGCTGGAGCCTGGAACATTGTTGTGCACCTCGACAGCAATAATGTTCTCTCCCTTCCGAAGAAGATTGACGGGCAGGTCGATTGTCCCTGAATCTGGATTGTCAGGAGCATAAGTGGTTGCGTAGGTATCGAAAGCAATCTCGCCATCTGGCATAAGATAGCGTGTGGCTTCAGTTCCGTTGACGTAAACTACAAACCCATCATCAGCCGTGAAACTGAGCGTCATGGAGGTTATGTTCTCTAACTCAGCGTCGATGGTGAGGTTCTTGCGGAAGTAGTAAGTTGGATGCTTCTGGCTGCTGTTGCCTCCGTAACTGATGGTTGTGACGATAGAGCCCTTGCCGTAACCGAGTGGAGTTGGGCCTTGAGACCAGTTGGAGGCAGCCCCTGTTTTCCAGTCTGTGCCGTCGAGTGAACCTTGATCCCAATAGCTCCAACTATCTCCTTTGTGGATATCTGTTATAGTCGAACCGCCACTTTTGCTCCATCCTACAAAGTTGTAACCTGCCGGAGCTGACGCCTCGAGTGTGACAGGGGCAAAGAGCATACCATTGAACTCTGCTCCTGGAACAGGCTGACCATTGATGAGGAAAGCGGCTCCAGGTATGTTTGCATTGAATTTGACATTCATTCCGTTGCCAAGCCCGTAAGCAGATTTCAACGCATTCATGCGTGCGTTTCTTGATGTCTGACCTGCCATAGAAGATTTCTGCTCGTTCAAGGAAGTCCACGGCTCTTTGCTTTCCCATGCAAGGGCAGGTTCTACAAGACGGCAAATACTGTCGCAGATGTTGAAGCAACGCTCTCTCGTGAACACACTTCCGTGCAGGATGCAATATGCATCGACGAAACGACGGCGGAAATCGGCACTGTTCCGCTTCATGTTTCTGTATATTGTGAGCAGTTCGTTGTTGCCGCTGCTTTCCAGAAGCTGTACGCCGTTCGAGTTGCTCCAACCCCAGTCCTGGTCGTGAAGCGTCATTCGGAACTTACCATCGGGTAGGGAACGATAGCCCTTGACGTTGTTATTGTTGCAAATCCAGTCGCTGCAGCCAATGTAACTGATAGCGGCAAAGAAGTTTGTTATCTCGTCGATGTCGATGAGTTGCTTAAGTTGTTCGTAGGTATTGGGCTTAGAACAACCCTGAGCTAATTGTCCCCATCTGTTGAAGGCATCCTTAGTGCCAGCCATCTGGAAGTAGCCATTCGAATATTCGAAAGCATCCATCTCGTCGTCGTCATAGCCATAATTGGCATAGCCATGATAGCGATTGTTGGGTTCTCGCAGGTTAAGTTGGGCAAGATAACGTCCATTGAAGAAGACATGAACGGGCTGATAGTCCTGACAGTCGCAATAGAAACCGCTCGACATGAGTACTTGCTGAGTCATGGCATCACGAACACGGCCATGAGCCTGCGAGTTGTTGTCGTTGCCACCATTGCGGACCATGATTTGGCGGTACTTGTTATGAGGCCTGTTCGAGAAGAAAGGATAGTAGTCGATGGTCTTCTTTCCTTCGTATCTGTTCGTTCCCTTTATCTTGAACGACGAGGGAGCATAGTGGCGACTCCAGCCTCCAGAAATGACGAACTCAGCCTCCTGATTGACAGCCATCTTGCCATCAGGGGTGATGAACTCAAAGTTGACGGGTCGTTCCCAGTCCATATTGATGTTGGAAGCGCCATGATTTCGTCCGCTCACACCATTGTTTCCGTCTGTATAGACACCAATCTTGCCGTCATAAAGGTTTTTGGGATTGGTGGCGATGGAGATGACGGGCAAGTAGTAATCGTGGTTGCGATAGATATAACTGCGGGTAATGACAGGGCTTGGGAGCATGCCTGCTTGGAAGAGGCCAAAGCGATAAACCTTGGTTTCGCTGATGTCGAAGATGCCATCCTCGCTTGTCGAACCATTTGTGAGAGAGGGCGTTGTGCCATCAGTTGTGTAGCGGAGAGTCGTTCCTTCAGGAATATCGACCTGAATGGTAAAAGGCTCGGTAAAGAGTTTCGAGTCAGTATCGATGACGGGTGCTTCAAGCCGGAACTCGGCAAAGTCGCTGCCGTTGTTGGAAGCGGCAAGTGTAGGGGTTCCAGTCCAGCCCCATTCTCGAGCGCCATCTTGAATTCGTGCCCAAGAGCAACGTGTAATGCATCCAGGATAGTCTGCTGATGTGAGGAGATTTCCATCGGTGTCATATAGATAGAGAGAGCCTCCACCATTATCCAACTTGAATCGGACTTGCTTATAAGCAGTGTCGCCAAAGGTACCGTCGGCAGCATTGTGGTCGAAGTATATGACCTTGAATTCGCCGCCTTTCACGACGCCTGTTCCGGCTGGCAACTGGAACTTCCTTTGGTCGTTTACATCGTCTGTGATATAAAGCCCGTCAAGGGAGATGCTTTGATTGCTTGGGTTGTATATCTCAGCCCAACCTCCGTAGTTCCATGAATAGTCGATGTACTGGTCGATGTTGCCAATCATTATCTCATTGAAGATGAGTTGCGATTGGTCGGCATCTGGGTCGTAGTCTTCGTAGAAGTTCAACTCTTCTGTCAAGCCGCAGTCGTAGAGTTTGCCACCAAAGTTTTGCTGAACATAAGCAGCAATGACGTTGTTGCCTTCCTTCAGTATTTTTGCGCTTATTTCCAGTTTGACGGCATCGGTGCCGGTCGTCCAATTTTCTGCTTCATCGAGCAGATTGCCATTTACCCAAATGCGATAACTGTCGTCGTGAAGGACATGCAGAACGTATTTGGAAGTGGGATGAACTTCGTCGAGGTTGAAGTTGCGGCGGAACCAGAAGTTTGTGCTCTCACCACCAGGCCATTCTGTTCGCACTCCTCCATTTGGAAGGGCTCCCCAGTCACCGATTGGCATCACGGCTTCAGACCACTCGGAATCGTCGAAGTCTGCTTGCGTCCAGCTAAGCGTCTCTGTCCGTCCGTCGATTTGCATGTCTTGGATGCGGTTGCCCCCTTCGTTGGCGTAGTAGCACCAATTGTAATAGGATGTGCCAGTCCAGAGCTCACGTCCTTCTGTCTGGTCGTAAATGCTGATGTTGGAGAGCGTGATTGTGGTATTGTCTTCCTCGGTAGCGAAAGCGAGGGCAATCTTGGCGTCCTTCAGGTCGATGCCAGTCAGGTCATTTTGCGTGAAAGTGGTTTGCTTGCCAGCTTGAAGGGAAATGATGTCATCGAGCAGGTAAAGTCCGTCATCCTCGTTTTCCTTCAATGCAACGCCCACCTCGCTTATGTCTTTATCTGCTTTGAGCGTGACGGAGAAGGTATAGTTGTGGTTGCTGTGAATGGTAATAGGTGTTTTGAATTGCAACCTGCCATAATCTGCAAACCAACAAGCGGTTGGCATTGTGATGGTGTATGTGTCGCCCTCTTGAGCTTCGTAGAGTTGTTCCCAGTCGTGAATGCCGCCAGTGTTATAGCCGCCTTCGCTGTTGAAGAGCAACTTCCCAGTCCAAGGGGTAATGTAACCCATGTCGAGCATGTTTTCTGGTTGCGGGTCGTCGCCACCACTATCCTCCTCTTTTGTGTAGAGACCTACATCGGCAAGGGCTCCGCCCCAGTTCTGATGAACGTGCACGGCCACGACATTCTCTTCGCCATTCAGTTTGATGAGCGCTTTCTGTTCCTCGGTCAGTTGAATGTATTTGCCTTTGTCTTCCCATCCGTCAGTGGTTGCATAGACGAGTTCGCCATTGAGGTAAAATTCGCTTGGAGAGTCGTCATGGGTGCAAGCCAGATAGACAGGGCCGTTCAGTTCCATCGACGGGTCGATTGTGAAAGTGCGGCGGAAATAGATGTCGGCAATGACATTTACACTCGTCCACTGATAGGAGGCTTGTCCGTTGTACCATGCATCTGCACAGAAAGGTGCATTGTGTTCTTCCCAAATGATGGGTGTGGGCTGGCCGAGATTGTCAGTCAAATAGATGTTCTGGTCGCCAGCCTTTGCGCTCATATCAAAGCCGGGCTCGAACCACTCACGACCTTCTGCATCTGGCTCAGGCGTGCCTACTACCCAATTGTAGTGCTCGTTTGATTCGTTTTGCGGCCAGCCATAGGTCATGCCAGAGTTACAGACCCAGGTCCATGCCTTCCATTCGACGTCTCCGTCGTAAAAGGAGGAGGGGAGTATTGCGATGTTAGCACTGACTTCGCTGATGCCGTTGCCTGCGCTGGCTGCCATTGAGAGTAGGGCAGCAGCACAAAAGAGAAATGCCTTTTTCATATAGTTACAGAACCAATATCTTTTTGCCGCCAACGATGTTGACGCCTTTCTGTTTCGTATTCACTCGTTGCCCAGCAAGATTGTAGATGTCCTCCTCTTTCGTGTTGTTCTCTGTCGGAGAGACAATGGCATCCGGATTGGGTTCTACGACAATGGAGCATACGTTATTGTCATAAGTGGAAAGTCCTTTTAATGACTTTACACATTTGCGGTTTGTGCCAGTACAATCAGTGGTTTTGTATAGTCTGACTTGATAATCAGCATTCACTATTTCCAAAGAAGAGAGGTCTTTGGCTTTAAGGCCATAAACGGCGAGGTCGCCTTGACCATATTCGCCTGGTGGCAGCGACACACAGTAGCCTTTGTAGTTTGTGTCGCTGTAGCATCGTACAGCCACTTCCTCCTCAGGAACGGTGACTGCTCCGAAGATGCGGTTCAAGCCCGATGCCCAGCCGTTCATGTCCCATGTCTCGTCGTAGCCATCGTTGAAGAGCCAGACAAAACCGCCAGTAGCTACGCCTTGGTCCTTCCATGATTGGAATTGAGCCAAGTTCCTCTCCACGCTCCAGTCGTTGGAGTAGTCCAACAAGCCTGGATGGCGTTCGCTTACGCCTGTAAAGTTCCAAGTGCCGACTGAATTTACGTTGCCAGCGCCACCATCGTAGCATTGTACCATTACGCGGTCCACAGCTTTGGGCTTCGAGGCGCGAATCTTGTCATTGAGGCTTTTCCAATAGCTGTAGTATGTATAGGGCGCAAAGGTCGTCTTGTAGCCCAAGTTGTACATCATGATATGGAATTTGGCAGCGGGGTCGACTTCGTAGTCCTGCTCTTGGTCGTTGTTGACGGCATCTATTTCTGGCACGGCTTGCTTGAGGGCCTTGAAGTTCTTATAGAGTATGGATGAGGCGCCTGTTCCTTGAGAATTGATGAGGTTCTTGATGTTGCCGTACGAGCCGTTTCCCCATCCACCGATGCAGATTTCGATGCGAGATACGCTGGTAGGCTCGGTTTTGAGGTTCCTGATGTCCTCCTGATAATACGGTTGTGTCTGTGCGAAGACATACTCTCCGTTTTTGCAAATGGTTTCGCCGTCGGTCGTAAGTGTGCCGTCAGCCTCCACATTCACGTTGAAGAGGATGACGTAAGTGAATCCTGAATTGCGGAGTTTAGTGATGGTGCCAGGGCGTCCACGACGAATGTGGCCACCTGCATAGATGCCGGATACTTCCCGGTATTGGCTTTGTGCAAACGAATCTACCAATGCTATGACCATAGCAAAGGCTAAGAAAACAATCTTTTTCATTTCTGCAATTGTATTGTTGTTGCTTGTTGCAATCCAACCATCTGGACAAGTTGATTGAATCGCTTCGCAGCTTGTTTACTGAAGTTTGGTGGTAAGTATGAAGGGCTCTTTGTCTTTAATGTATATCACACCTTTAAAAACATTCTTCTCTTCTGCTATGTGTCTCTTAACGACATAGATGGTGTCATTGTATATCTTGCATTGGTGGTTGATGTTGAATGAATATGTGGTTTCATATTCAGTCTCAAGTGTACCGACAACGTAACAGCTATCTATGCCGCTAAACAAGTCATGGTTATAATACCAATAGAATTCGGTTTGTTGCGTCTCGGAATGCTTCTCAGGAGTCGCAACGTTCTCACCGTTTTTCCAGTAACAACTACACAAAGATAGCGTCAGCAACAAGAATATATATCTGCAAGCTTTCATAACAAAATATGTGTGTTTTTATTAGTTCAATTAGAGATGGAGTTATAATAATAACAGTGTCTGTTTAACTTTGCTCCAAAGTTTTATATATATTTTGCGTGCAAATATAGTATTATTTCCGCAAATGACAAAGGATTCGTGATAATAATTTTGTTTGTATGTGCGCGCGACAGACTTGTTTGGTCGCTAAATATTTTGAAAAAACAATTACAAAAATATAAGACAAGTACTGCCTCGATAGACGCTTTAACGTGTTAAGTGATTCAACGCAGCACGTTAAGTTTGCAAACGCACGCTGTTAAGTTGGTTAACTCACCGTGTTGCGTTAACCAACTTAACGTGTCTAATTTGGTGACTTTTTGCGACAAATTTGTCCATACTACGTAATAGTATGGTACTTTCTTTGCATGGTATCAAAATTGGTCGCTACGTAACTAATTGATTATCACTAGCAATTCGATTTAAGGCATTTTCTTGCGTTTTGTGGGCAAAAGTACCAGAGGACTAAAAAAATGCCGTCAGAGAGCGACTCGTAAGGAAAAATAATTACAGATTCGGTCACAGAAATAGATTTATAAAAATCTTGCGTAAATTTGTGTTATCTCGAAAAAAGTTGTACCTTTGCGGTCAAATATAATATAATAAGGTATGACACACAAAAATCTCCTATTAGTTTTTCTATTGACAATTGTATGTGGTCTGGTTTCCTGCAATGGCAGCCATGACTACGAAAGTGTGAACGGCGACCCCATGCAGACGCGTATCTATACCCTCGACAACGGTCTGAAGGTCTATCTCTCTGTTAACAAAGAGGAGCCTCGCATTCAGACTTACATCGCTGTGCGTACAGGCTCGAAGAACGATCCTGCCGAGACGACCGGTTTGGCACACTACTTGGAGCACCTCATGTTCAAGGGCACAAAGCAGTTCGGCACTACCGACCCCGAGGCTGAGGCTCCTTTGCTGGACGAGATTGAGCAGCGTTACGAAGAGTACCGCACCATCACCGACGAGGCCACACGTAAGCAGAAGTACCACGAGATAGACAGCGTCTCGCAGCTTGCAGCCAAGTACTTCATCCCCAACGAGTACGACAAACTGATGGCTGCCATCGGTAGCCAGGGCTCGAATGCTTTCACCTCGAACGACGTGACCTGCTATGTAGAGGACATCCCCTCGAACGAGATTGAGAACTGGGCAAAGGTGCAGGCCGACCGCTTCCAGAATATGGTGATTCGCGGCTTCCACACCGAGTTGGAGGCTGTCTATGAGGAGTACAACATTGGCCTTTCCAGCGACGGCAACAAGCAATACGAGGCGATGCTGGCCAAGCTTTTCCCCACGCATCCTTACGGTACGCAGACCACCATCGGTACACAGCAACACCTGAAGAATCCCTCCATCACAAACATCAAGAACTACTTCGCAAAGTGGTATGTGCCCAACAACGTGGCTATCTGTATGGCAGGCGATTTCGACCCCGACAAGACGCTGGAAATCCTGAAGAAATACTTCGGCGAATGGAAAGCCGGCGAGGACGTCGCACAACCCACCTTCCCCGATTTGGAGCCGCTCACTCAGTCTGTTGATACGACCGTTGTAGGCCTTGAAGCCGAGAACATTTGGTTGGGATGGCGCAGCGAGAAGGCATCTTCCCTGCAGAACGACACGCTCGAGCTGGTCTGCGCTGTGCTCTATAACGGCAAGGCAGGCCTCTTGGACATCGACCTGAATCAGGAGATGAAGGTGATGGATGCCGGTGCTTTTGCTGAACCGATGCTCGACCACGGCTTCTTCCTGCTGGCAGGTCAGCCCAAGGAAGGGCAGTCGCTCGACGAAGTGAAGGAGTTGCTTTTGGGTGAGATAAACAAACTGAAATGTGGCGACTTCGATGAGGATCTGTTGCTGTCTGCCTTGAATAATAAGAAGTTGGATGACCTGCGCAGCCTCGACCACAACTCGGCTCGCGTCAGCAAGATGCTCGACGCCTTCATCAATGGCATCGAATGGCAGCAGTTGGTTGGTCAGAAGGACCGCCTCGCCAAGATAACAAAGCAGGAACTTGTGGACTTTGCAAAACGCTTCTTTACCGAGGGCTACGTTGCCGTCTATAAGCGTCAGGGCGAGGACACCACGCAGAAGAAGATTGACAAGCCTGCCATCACGCCCATTCCAACGAACCGCGACCTCGTCAGCCAGTTCGTGAAGGACATTCAGGAAGCAGAAGTAAAGCCCATCGAGCCTCAGTTCCTCGACTACAAGAAGGACCTCTCGTTCTTTACTACACAGAAAGGCTTACCCGTCATCTACAAGCAGAACACCGAAAACGGTCTCTTCGAACTGCAGTTCCGCTATGAGTTCGGACAGGAGGACGACAATCGCTATGACGTGGCTGCCAACTACATCGACTATCTCGGTACAGACAAACTCTCTGCCGCACAAGTCAAGCACCAGTTCTACAAGATGGCCTGCAACTACGCTATCAGCGTGAACGCCGACGCAATCACCATTGGTCTCAGCGGCCTCGCCGAGTACATGCCCGATGCACTCGCTCTGCTCGAAGACTTGCTTCACAATGCTAAGGTCGACGAGGATGCTTATCAGCAGATGGTTGGACTCATCCTGAAGAATCGTCAGGACCAGAAGTCGGAGCAGCGCAGCTGTTTCGCGATGTTGGGTGAGTATGCCCTCTATGGCCCGCACAATGCCATGCGCGACAACATGACCGAACAGCAGCTTCGCGAGACCAATCCTCAAGAACTGCTCGACCTCCTGAAGAACATTTCCCAGTACGAGCACCAGGTCCTCTACTACGGTCCTATTGCTGAGGAGAAACTGGATGGCTGCTTGTCCGACCTGCATCACACCGAAAAGGACCTGAAGCCCGTGCCAGAAGGTAAGCCCTACGAGTTGCAGACGATATCTGAGCCCGAGGTCATCATCGCACCTTACGATGCCAAGAACATCTATATGCGTATGTTCGTCAACGAAGGCAGGCAGACCAATCTTGACGAGCACGCCACCATCGAACTCTTCAACGAATACTTTGGCGGCGGCATGAACGGCGTCGTCTTCCAAGAGATGCGCGAGGCTCGCGGACTGGCCTATAATGCTATGGCATACTATCTTACCCCTGCCAAGAAAGGGCAGCCCGAGTATTTCCTCACACACATCATCACGCAGAACGACAAGATGATGGACTGCGTCAAGCAGTTCCGCGAAATCCTCGACAAGATGCCTGCCAGCGAGGCTGCCTTCCAGATTGCCAAGGATGCCCTGACAAAGCGACTTGCCAGCCAGCGCACCACCAAGTTCGGCGTGATTCGCGCTTATATCAGCGACAAGCGACAGGGCTTTGACTTCGACGTGGACAAGAAGATATACGAGGACCTGCAGAACCTGACCTTGCAGGACATTGAGGGCTTCGAGCAGGCTAACATCGCAGGCAAGACAGGCCGCTACGTCATCCTCGGCAACGAGAAAGAACTCGACATGGCCAGCCTTGGTCAGATAGCACCAATCCGCCGCGTCTCGTTAGAGGAAATCTTCGGCTACTAACTTATACCATATATACGATAAGAGCGTGCCCTTCCCGTTTGGAGAGCACGCTCTTTTGCTTGATTCTTCTATTGCTTTTACCTTGATGGGGCTGGTCGTGAACCAATCTTCTTGAAGTTCTTGTCCCAGATAAGAATCCAATTACCTTTGCGACTCGTAATCGTTTCAGCTGTAACAGACAAAACTTCGCCCACATTGCTAATGCTCTGCGACGCTTTGACTCTTCCCTTTACATCAAAGATGCGATAGAAGCCCGTGTTCTTTCCAACGAAGAACGTGCTTCCCCATCCAACCACTTCGCCAATACTGCTGCGAGCGAAGCCGCCAATTTTCTTGCCTTTTGCATCGTATAGGCGATGCCAATTCCCATCCGATTCGATGTAAGAAATCTCTTGAGCCGCAGCAATTCCTGCAAACAATAGCGCCAAAAGTGCTAAGATGATTCGTCCTTTTTTCATGATAAGTGATGTTTCTCGCTTGCAAAGATATGAAAAAGTTTGATGTAAAGCGCTTTGTTCACATATTATTTGTAATTTTGTGGAGTCGTAAACCTTATATCTATGCCAAAACTCTTCTTCTGCTTGCTTTCTGCTCTGTTTTTCGTGGAATCGGCTTCGGCTCGTCTGAAAGCAGTTTCCCTGACTTGCGAGGATTTGACCGAACCAATGGCGGTTGGTACGTTGCAGCCAAGATTTTCGTGGCTCAATCTTGCCGAAGAAAATGAACGGAACCAACGACAAACAGCCTTTCAGATTCAAGTCGCTTCCACGATGGAGAGGCTTCTTCTAGGTGAAGCAGACTTGTGGGATTCAGGGCGCAGGAAAAGTGATGCGACGCGATATGTCACTTATCAAGGTTTGCCCCTAACCGGCAATGCCGATTGCTATTGGCGAGTCAGGGTGTGGGACAAGCATCGAAAGTGTTCCGATTGGAGCGAACCGGCTCGTTTCCATACAGCTCTTCACTCTTCTGATTGGGTGGCAAAGTGGATTGGCTTCGACGAGGAAGCACCTTTGTTCCAGAAAGAATTTGTGATAGACAAGCCCGTCCAGAATGCTCATATCTTTATCTGTGGACTTGGCTATTTTGAATTGTATGTCGATGGCAAGAAGGTGAGCGACGATGTGCTAGTGCCCGGACAGACCGACTACTCTCATCGCAATGATATCGAGAAAACGCGAGTAGCAATAGATAATGAGTTTACTGGCTATCGCTGCCTCTATCTTGGCTATGACCTCACGCCCTTCCTTTCTCTTGGTCGCCATGCTTTGGGAGTATGGCTTGGAAACGGTTTCTTCAATTCGCAGAATGGCTTTGCCATGCATTACGGAAAGCCCCGTCTCATTGCCCAATTGATGTTGACCTTTGCCGACGGCTCATCGCAAATCATTCCTACCGATACTTCTTGGCTTGCAAAGCGAAGTGGCATTACGCAAAACAGCATTTTTGGTGGTGAGGTTTTCGATGCAAGGATTCATGAAGAGGCTTGGCAACCGGCTCTCCTTCGTGATGCCCCAGATGGGACGCTCGAGCCACAAATGTCTCCATCCGATAAGGTCTGCGAAACCTTTGTTCCAAAGAGGATAGAGCGTCTTGGCGATAATAGTTGGCGAGTTGACTTTGGCGAGGAAATCTCAGGTTGGGTTCATTTGAAAGACATTCAGGGCCAGGCAGGACAACGAATAGAAATCAAGTATCTCTCCGAATCTCCGAATGGTGAGAATATATATATAATGAAAGGAGAGGGAAAGGAAAGTTACCATCCACGTTTTACGTGGTTTGTGTTCCGACAGGTCGAGATAACTGGACTTGACGCGCTTGATTCTTCTCAAATTCAAGCAGAGGCCGTAAATACAGAACTTCGGCAAACGGGCTTCTTGGCCTGTTCCGACACATTATTGAACAAGATTCATCGTATTTGGCGACGCACACTTTTGGACAATGCTCATGGCTCCGTTTTTAGCGATTGCCCACATCGAGAACGCTCTGCTTATCTGGGCGATGGACAAGTTGCTGCTGAGATGGTGATGCGAACTTTCGACGCCCGTGCTTTCTATCGGAAATGGTTTGCCGATATGCGATTGGCACAGAATCCTCGAACAGGCTTCGTCCCTTTTGGAGCACCTTGGCAACCTGGCTGTGGTGGCGGAGTGCCTTGGAGCGCAGCCATGATTTTGATGCCCTACGATTTCTATCAATGTTATGGAGATAGTTCCGTGCTTAGGGAAAACTATGCTTCAATGCTTCGATTGATGGACTATTTCGCTGGTTGGGTGAACGTGGATGGAACGATGGAGCAACACTACCAGCCGCACAACGACATGACCTATTGGTGCAACCTCGGAGAATGGTGCACACCAACGGAGTCTCGTCCCTCAAATGCACTTGTCCACACCTATTTCTATTGGCTTTGTGCAAAAAGGATGGCTTCGATTGCTAGGCTTTTGGGCGACAACGAATCAAAGCAACGCTTCGCCGCTTTGGAAGAGCGAACTCGCAAAGCCTTCCATCATCGCTTCTACAATGCGGAGAATAAAACTTATGGTCCGGCTGGGTCTAATCTCTTTGCTTACGAGATGATGCCTAATGTTAACCTGAAAGAGGCTCTTCTGCAAGATATGGAGGCAAGCCGGAATCACCTTTATACAGGCATCTTTGGGACGAAACTCTTCTTCAATGTCCTAGCCGATGCAGGACTTTCCGACCAAGCACTTGAAGCCTTTCTGCAGCACGATTTCCCCTCGTTTGGGCATTGGATAAAGCAGGGAGCCACCACGACTTGGGAACAGTGGGATGGTGCCAATTCCCATTGCCATCCCATGTTTGGCGGTGGTTTGACTTGGCTATATTCTTGGCTGGGAGGAATCCGCTTTGACAGTCCTCGACTCATCAACATTTCCCCTCATCTTTCAGAGCGAATAACGTGGGTAGAGTGTTCGCAAGTGAATCTTTACGGCACAATTCACCTTCGTGCAGAACGACTTGTAGATGGACGTTTGAAAGTATCGGTAGATATTCCAGTCGGTTGCCAAGCCATCATCACCAATCCTTCGAAACCGAGCAAGCAACGACTCGTCGGATCAGGGCATTGGGAACTAATAGTTTAGGTTCTCAATTTGTGTTCCGCGAAGCAAATCGGCTACAGGCATTCTTTTTTTGCCTGCCAGTTGCACTTCGTCAAGAGAAAGATAACCACCTTTCAATGCGACTTTAAGCGAGTTCCTTCCATCGGAAATCAGCTCGCCTGTGCCTTCTATTGAGGTATTGGGAAGCATCGAGGTTCGGAAGACCTTCATTTCTGTCTGTTTCCCATTAGCGAGAACTGGCGTCCAAGCGGCAGGGTAGGGGCTGAGGCCACGAATAAAGTTGTAAGCACTTTCGAGGGTAAGTTCTTTCCAACGTATTTGACAGGTGTCTTTGAATATCTTCGGAGCTGGTCGTAGTGGCTCGTCTGTCATGAATTGGCTTTGGTCTGTAGCTTTTGCCTGACCATTTTCAATGAGTCGAACCGTTTTGATGACCAACTCAGCACCTTGCATCATGAGTTTGTCGTGCACATCTTCGGCACAATCTTCCAGGGCAATTGGGGTGCGTTCCTGCAGGATGATGCGACCCGTATCAATCTGTTCATCGAGGAAGAAAGTCGTGATGCCTGTTTCTTTGTCGCCATTGATAATGGCCCAATTGATGGGAGCTGCGCCTCGATATTGCGGGAGTAAAGCAGCGTGTAGGTTGAAGGTTCCAAGAGGTGGCAGAGCCCACACCATTTCTGGAAGCATTCGGAAAGCCACAACTATTTGCAAGTCGGGCTTCAAAGCCTTGAGTTCTGCCAGAAAAGTCTCGTCGCGAAGTTTCTCAGGCTGAAGGACTGGAATGCCTTTCTCGAGGGCAAACTTCTTGACGGGACTGCTTTGCAGGACATCGTGATGCCTGCCAATTGCTTTATCGGGCATTGTGACGACACCGACCACATTGCAGCCTTCCTCAACCAAACGGCTGAGGCTTTGGACTGCAAAGTCGGGTGTGCCCATGAAAACTATTCTCATAGTTCCTTTACATAAATGTTTCTGAAGTAGCAACGGCTTCCATGAGCCTGCATTTCAATCTGTTCTTTGGGGAAGATGGGCAGTTTGCGGTCCCAATAGTTCTCGAGGACTACCTCGTCAACCACTTTCGTTCCGTTCAGCCAAACAGTGACTTTCTCGCCTTTCATAATGATGCGGAAGGTGTTCCATTCGCCCAACTTGTTGTCTTCAACGCTTGTCGGTGTGCTTGGATTCTGCTTGTTGTTGTAGAGACCGCCAGAGCCAACTTGCGCTCCAACATTTGTTCGACGGATATCCCATATCTGAACTTGTGGTGCGCCACGCAAGTAAACGCCAGCATCAGGCTCTTTGCCGTTTGGGTCAAGGCGCCAATCGACGAGCAACTCGAAGTCGGCATAGTCCTTTATCGTGCAGATGTTGTCCCAACCATTGCCGATGTAAACCATTTCGCCGTTCTCTATAATCCAGTCGCGTCTCATCAGTTCGTCGGCCTTTTCCTGTGCTTTTTGCAGTTCTTCTTTACTCATTTTGGCACGAGCAATCGGGTTCTCTACGAGGCCTTTCCAGCCTTCGAGGTCCTTTCCGTTAAAGAGGCAGACGAATCCTTCCTCGTTCTTGTTGGCCGAAGCGAGCCAAGCCTTAGCCTGCTTTTTGTCTTTGCCCTTGAGCATAGGCAGGATGGCGTCGAGAGTCTGACGTGTTTCCTTTCCGTTGAATTCGGGGTGATTTGCAAGAATCGTCCAGACAGTCTTGGCGGCTTCTTGTCCTATCTGTTCGTCTTCGAGCAGAGTCGTTGCATAGGTCAAAGCCTGATAGGTTCCGGCATTAGCCATTAACTTCAGTGCAGCTTCTTGCTGAACTGGGTTGTTTGTTTGCTCGATGATGTGACGCAAGGCAATGACTTGGTTCTCTGGCGTGAGTGTCTGTGCCGAAAGGTTCTGGCATAAGACAAAGAAGGCCGACATCATGATGCCGGCCAACTTATGGATCATGTTTATTCTTCGCATAATTCCGTTAGAATGCCGCAAGTGCTCTTTGGATGAAGGAAAGCGATGTGGAGGCCGTCAGCACCCTTTCTTGGAGCCTTGTCGATGAGGCGAATGCCCTTGCTGTCGCACATTGCGAGTGCTTCGCTCACTCCGTCTTCCACCTTGAAGGCAACGTGATGAACGCCTCTGCCACCATTGTCGAGGAACTTCTGAACGGTGCTTTCGGGGCAAGTCGGCTCGAGAAGTTCCAACTTTACCTCACCAACTTTGAGGAAAGCGGTCTTTACTTTCTGGTCTTCTACAACTTCTGTTTTGTAAACCTCCAAGCCGAGAACGTCCTGGAAATAGGGCAGAACTTCGTCGATGCTCTGTACGGCGATGCCCAAATGCTCAATGAGTGAAATCTTCATAATGTGATATTGTTTAATTAGGTTTGTTGTTAAAAGCACTGCAAAATTACGAAGAATAATTTTAAAATGCAAGAAATATAGAGTTATTTATTCCTATGTCAAGAGGAGTACCTACGTCATTGTATATGTTCCGCCAATCCATTCAGTAGCAGACTCTTCATGTTCAAGTATATGCCAACTTAGGAATAGACCTTCTGAATTTGTCTCAACGACAACTGGACCTTTTTGTAAAGTGCCGTCAAGGAGGAGAATGTCATGGTAGGCGTACTTCATCTCCTGCGTCTGTTTGTGCGTTGTGGAATGTTTTGTTGAGGATGAATTGGGTTCGGGTTCTCTTTTGTTACATTTATCTTGCGTTCCCTAGGTTGACTTTCTCTCACTTGCAGAGGAGTGAGACGCTCAGTTTTTCTTTTTGAAAGTGTATCGACGACAATGCTGTCAGCAACTACAGAAGTATCCTTTATGATGGGCTCTTCCTTATGCATCCTGATGAGCTGAATTTCACTTACGAGTAATGGTTTAGGTGGGTCGGCATCTTTTACGAGAGGCAGATAAATATAGCCGGTAATAGAACGTAGGTTGAGGCTGTCGAGAGCCCTGCCTGGGGTATGGCGTAGCTCGTTCTTAGGATTGTTTCTCAGTAAATCTGTTACACATACGACGGTGTCTGTGTCATAGTAGAAGTTAAGTAAAGCAGTGGCTTCGTTGTTCATGCTTCGTCCAACAAATAGTGTCCGAAAACGCCAGATAAAACTGTCTCCCATTTTGAATGTAGAATCAGCCTTCATCGTGAAGGAATATAGGCATTGAACGGGGTTGGCTGCTACGCATGCGAAGTCCTTGCCGAGCCAGATATTTGCTGTGTCACCTTCGTTGGTGAGCTTCGCAAACTTGTCATGATTGGCTTGCGACAATTCGAGGCCCATTCGTTCTGCTTGTGCTTGAACGCGTGTCACAACATTATCATAGATGTGTGTGAACTCCTCAGCACGCCCACTATAGTAAATCATTGAAGAGTCGAAAACGGCTTCCGTGATACGATGTTTCTTGAAGACAGCCTGAATGAATTTGTATCGCGTCACCTCACTGTTGTCGCCCTGTGCTTCAGCCATTCCCTGTGCAAGATGGAAATCGACTAACACATCTGTCATCTTCTGCTTGCTCAATATTCCGCGAGGCCGAGATGGGGAACAGGCCATTAACAGCAATGCCAGAAATATGAGGTAAGACGTGAGACGCTTCATTTAAAAACGTTCTTATTGAAGAAAAGGATGAGCGCAATAACACCACAGGAAATGCTGGCGTCGGCAAAGTTGAAGATGGGAGAGAAGAATATGAAATGCTCGCCACCTATGTAAGGCAGGCTTGCTGGCCAATCCCATTCTACGAGAGGGAAGTAGAACATATCTACAACCCGTCCGAGCATTAGTTGCCCATAGCCTGTGCCCCATGGGACAAGTTCTGCTCTGAAAGGAGCAGGCGGGTTGTTGAAGATCATCCCGTAGAACAAGCAGTCGAAGATGTTGCCTGCAGCTCCGGCTGTTATCATCGTCAGACAAACAATATATCCCCAACCGATGCCTCGCTTGATGCCTCGAAATATGTACCAAGAGAGTAGCACCACTGCCACGATGCGGAACGAAGTGAGAAACCACTTGGGAATGACTTCCATTCCGAAAGCCATTCCGTCGTTCTCTGTAAAGAGAATGTGGAACCAATCCGTCACCTTGATGCTTTGATGCAGATACATGCCTGTCTTGACCGCCACCTTGATGACTTGGTCAATGCAGACAATACCCACAGCAAGGGCAACCGAGGTCAGTGCTTGTGCTTGCTTGCGAGTCATTATTTCTTCTTGTCGCGAGCTTGCTTGGCTTCGATGGATAGGGTGGCGTGAGGCACTGCACGAAGGCGCTCCTTCGGAATGAGCTTACCAGTCTCGCGGCAGATGCCGTAAGTCTTGTTCTGGATGCGAACCAATGCTGCCTGCAGTCCTGTGATGAACTTCTGAGCGCGCATCACTTCGTTCATGAGGCTTTCCTTAGAAAGTGTTTCACTGCCTTCTTCCAGTGTGTGGTAAGTAGAGTGAGTTTCTGCTTCGTCCACTCCGTCGCCGTTAATCTTCTGCATGAGCACTTCATAGTCGCTCTTGGCAACTGCGAGTTTCTCGTTGATGAGCTGGCGGAACTCCTCGAGCTCCTCGTCGGAGTACCTAACTTTGTTTTCTTCCATATCTTTTTCTTTATTATATTTTGCTAACTGTCAGTTCCGTGCCGAGTGTGATGTTGTTGGCAAGAACCTGTGATGCTATGTAATCGCTAAACTTGTTGAGGCATGTGCGGTTGTCATCGCTCTCAGGAATTGTGACGTTGATGCGGTCTGTAATGTCGAAGCCGCTGTCCTTGCGAAGGGTTTGGATGCTGCGGATGAGTTCGCGGGCAATGCCTTCGAGGCGTAAGTCTTCTGTGATGGTCAGGTCGAGAGCGACGGTCAGCGTGCCTTCATTGGCAACGCTCCATCCAGGAATGTCTTGGCTGAAGATTTCGATGTCTTCGAGGTCGACGGTAACCTGCTCGCCTGTGTCGAGCGTGAGGGGCAGATGCTCCTTTGCTTCGAGTTCGGCAATCTGCTCCTGACTCATGGCCAGAACAGCTGCGTTGACGCTCTTCATCAGCTTGCCGAACTTCTTGCCCATAGTGCGGAAGTTGCACTTCACTTGTTTGACGAGCATTCCCTCTGCCTCCACGAACTCAAGTTCCTTGACGTTCACTTCGTCGAGGATGAGTTGCTGCATGGCTTGGATGCGTTGTTGCTGCTCTGCGCTTGTGGCGGGGATGGCGATGCGTTGAAGCGGTTGCTTCACGACAATCTGCTCTTTCTTGCGGAGCGAGAGTATCATGCTCGTAACTTGCTGAGCGAGAGCCATGCGTTGTTCCTGCTCTTGGTCTATCTTTGCATCGTCGGCAACGGGGAACTTTGCCAGATGAACGCTCTTTGTCTCGCCCTTGTCTGTCGCATCGTTCAGGTCTCTCCAGAGGCGGTCGGCATAATAAGGAGCGATGGGAGCCATCAGTCGGGCAACGGTCTCAAGGCAAGTGTAGAGTGTCTGATAAGCACTCAGCTTGTCGAGACTCATGGCAGAACCCCAGAAGCGCTTCTTCGAGAGACGCACAAACCAGTTGCTGACATTATCGACCACAAAGGTCTGGATGAGGCGTCCTGCTCTTGTGGGCTCGTAATCCTCGTAGCATTGCTCAACCTCACGTATGAGGCTGTTCAAGCAAGAGAGTATCCAGCGGTCCATTTCGGGACGTTCGTTCATGGGCACATCTGGCTCCTCGTAGCTCCAGCCATCAACATTGGCGTACATTGTGAGGAAGGAATACGTCTGGAAGAGTTTGCCGAAGAATGTGCGGCTTACTTCCTGCACACCTTCCTCGTCGAACTTCAGGTTGTCCCAAGGTGCGCTGTTTGTTATCATATACCAGCGAACAGCGTCGCTTCCGTACTTCTCGATGGCTCCGAATGGGTCGACGGCATTGCCGAGACGCTTCGACATCTTCATGCCGTTCTTGTCGAGCACGAGACCGTTACTGATGACGGCCTTGTAGCTCACGCTATCGAAGACCATCGTGGCAATGGCGTGCAGCGTATAGAACCAGCCACGAGTTTGGTCCACGCCTTCAGCAATGAAGTCTGCAGGGAAGACGATTCCCTTGTCGAGCTGCTCTTTGTTCTCGAAAGGATAATGTATCTGGGCATAAGGCATAGCACCCGAGTCGAACCAAACGTCGATGAGGTCGAGTTCACGCTTCAGCACGGCGCCACTCTTGCCGACGAGCCAAATCTGGTCGACATACGGGCGATGAAGGTCGATGCGGTCGTAGTTCTCCTGACTCATATCGCCTGGCACAAAGCCTTTCTCCTTGAGAGGATTGCTGGGCATCACGCCGGCAGCAACTGCCTTCTCTATCTCGTTGTACAGCTCTTCTACGGAGCCGATGCAAATCTCTTCGCGAGTATCCTTATTGCGCCAAATCGGAAGCGGTGTGCCCCAATAACGGGAGCGACTGAGGTTCCAGTCGTTGAGGTTCTCGAGCCACTTGCCGAAGCGACCTGTACCTGTGCTTTCCGGCTTCCAGAGAATGGTGTTATTGAGTTCCATCATGCGCTCTTTAGCGGCCGACGAACGGATGAACCAGGAGTCGAGAGGGTAGTAGAGGACGGGCTTGTCTGTGCGCCAGCAATGGGGATAGTTGTGGACGTGCTTCTCTATCTTGAAGGCCGTTCCTTCATCCTTCATTTCGATGCACATCTTCACGTTGAGGTCCATCTCCTTTGCTGCAGCCTTCTCGTCGTACTTGCCGCCTTCGTTGAACTTCGGGTCGTAGGCATTCTTCACGAAGTCGCCGCTGTGATGCCAATAGCTGTCGTTCACGCAGGTCTTCACGAAGGCGGCGTCCATATCGTCCTTCACGAAGTACTTGCCCGTGAAGTCAACCATCGGACGCGTATCGCCTGCCTTGTCGATGACGAAGAGGCTGGGGATGCCTGCATCCTTTGCCACCTTGGCGTCGTCGGCACCAAAGGTAGGAGCGATGTGCACGATGCCTGTACCGTCTTCCGTGGTGACATAATCGCCAGGGATGACACGGAAAGCTTCTGCACTCTTATCGACGACTTTTCCGTCCTCGAGGGCACAAGGCTTCACCCATGGGAAGAGTTGTTCGTACTTCAAGCCAACGAGGCCTGTTCCCTTGCCTCGCCAAAGAATCTCAAGCTCCTTGCCTTCCTCAGCTTGGAAGTAAGCAGAGAGTCGTGCTTCAGCGAGAATGTAAATGGCCTGCTCGTTAGTATATGGATTGCTGCCCTTGACGGCAACATAATCAATCTTAGGTCCTACACAGAGAGCCGTGTTGGAAGGCAAAGTCCAAGGCGTCGTGGTCCATGCAAGGAAATATACGGACCCCCCATCCCCCTTTAGGGGGAGTTCTTCGCCTGTGTTCAGGGGGTCAAGTCTAAACTGTGCTGTCACCGTGGTGTCTTTTACATCACGATAGCAGCCGGGCTGGTTGAGTTCGTGGCTCGATAGACCTGTTCCTGCAGCTGGAGAGTATGGCTGGATGGTGTAGCCTTTATAGAGAAGGTCCTTCTGGTAAAGCTGCTTCAGGAGCCACCAAAGCGTTTCGATGTACTTGTTGTCGTAGGTGATGTAGGGGTGTTCCATGTCGACCCAGTAGCCCATTTTGTGGCTGAGGTCGGCCCACTCGCTGGTGTACATCATTACGTTCTCACGGCACTTCTGGTTGTACTCCTCGATGCTGATGCTCTTGCCGATGTCTTCCTTCGTGATGCCGAGTTCCTTCTCTACGCCAAGCTCAACGGGAAGTCCGTGAGTATCCCAGCCTGCTTTGCGCTTCACTTGGTAGCCCTTCATCGTCTTGAAGCGGCAGAAAGTGTCCTTGATGCTGCGAGCAAGGACATGATGGATGCCCGGATGTCCGTTAGCAGATGGAGGTCCTTCGTAGAAGACAAACGAGGGACAGCCCTCTCTTTCGGATATACTTGAATGGAAGACATCTTCTTTGTCCCATTGCTGGAGGACTTCTTTGTTGACGTCACTCAGGTTGAGCTTATTTCGTTCTGTGAATTTCTTGCTCATATAGTGTTTTTGAATTATATTTTCTTTTGGGCTGCAAAGATACGAACTTTAGTTGAGATTACAAAATAAACAAGCAAAAAAACACCGTTCGACTTTTCATTCGAACGGTGTAGAAGTATCAGGCGTTGGAACTTGGCACGTTAAGTTAATAAACTTAACACGCCATCTTGGTCAATTCGACACGCCATCTTTGCAAACTAAGCACGCCATCTTTTGTGACTTAGCTGGTGATATTAGAGGTCGAGGTTAACGCCGATGCCGAAGGTGTGGTTCTTACGCTCGAAAAGGTCTGTCTTAGGACCTGCTGCGGTCTGTGTGGTGACTTCGCGATCCTGATATAAAGTGCACATATAACCGAGGTCGAAGTTGAGCCTCTTGCTTGCTTTGACACGAACGCCAGCACCTACCATGTGGTTCGAGAGGTTGAAGGAGAGGTCGTTCATGAACTCGTCATTCATGCCGTAACGGGTTGTCTCCCAAGAACCTGAAACTGTGAGCCACTTGCAGATGTCATATTCTGCACCAAGAAGGAACTCGTGAGTGTTGTGGTCGATGAGTTCCTCTTTGTTGAGGAACTTTGTGGAAACCTTGTCGAAGAACTGGTGGTAAGAAGCGCTAAGACGAAGCTTCTCGATGGGAGAGTACTGTGCACCAAGAGCAAGCATTGCGGGAATATCCTCGCGAACCTTCTTGCCGTCTTCGAACTGACTGAGAATGCCAGCAGCCTTTTCTTTTACCACATCGTCTGTGACAATTATGTCGCTGTTGTTTTTGAGGTTCAATCTGGTTGGCGCTTCATATTTGGCAGAGACATTCCACTTGTCGTTAATCTTCCAGTCAACACCAAGAATGATGGCCACACCAAAACTTGTCTGGTCACAGTCGAGGTCTATGCCGTAGTTGTTGAGTGCCTGTGTGTTGTTAACTTCACCTCCAGGAGTTTGAAGGCTATAGGCGATAGTGGGAGTGACGGCACCGTTGTAGTTAGCGGTTGCATATATTCCACGAACACCAACATAGCCTGCAATGTTGTCGGTGAACTTGTATGTTCCACCGAGTTGTAATCCAAAGTGGTAGGATTTACCTTTCATGAAGCTATTGACGGAGTATCCCTTGAACTGACCTGTAGCGGCAAGAGCGGAAGCGGTTGCGTTGTCGTAACCTTTTGCTATAAGTCCTTGTGTCAAGAGACCAGAAAGAACACCAGGAGTTTGCATCATCGGAACAATCATTCCTGCGTAAGCTGCCTCGAAGGAACCAAGTCCATTGTCGAACTTGCACATGCCGCCGCCACCGCTAATGGCAAAGTGAGCGGAGACACTCCACTTGTCTTTATTATAAGATAAGGTAAAAGATGGAACTACCGGAGCAGTTGCATTACCCTCGAAACGATGAGTGGTGTTGGGGTTTTCGGTGTTATACTGGAATAGCGGGAAAGTCGTCTCGATGTTACGTTGCTGGAAAGCCGTTTGGTTGTTGAGGCTCAAGTGCCATCCGTTCTCGAGGAAAGCACCACCAGCAGGGTTGGCGTAGATACTTGTGATGTCAATCTTACCTTCTTGGGCAAAGTTGCGGACGAAGGCTGCATTCTGGTTGGTGTTGGTCAGGAGACCACCTGCAAATGCGTTACTAAATGTGGCAAAAGCCATCAAAATAAGTGCTGTTTTTTTCATTTTTTTACCTTAAATTGGTTAAAATCGGCTACAAAGGTAACACAATTCTCCCATTTGTGCAAGTTTTTTGAAGAAAAATGCACAATAAATATATGTTTTGTGCAATTCTTAGTGGCCAGCAAGGGCATAAATTGTCTTTTGCCCCTTAATTTTGAGACCTTTGATGTCTTTAAGGAGTTTGCTTGCAGAAGCGCGTTCTACAGCCACATAAGACCAATGCGGAAGTACGTCGATTCTGCCGATTTGACTGCTCTCGAGACCGCCTTGCTTAGTGAGGAAGCCCACGATATCGCCTCGACTTATCTTGTCCTTCTTGCCTTTACCTATATATAATGTCACCCAAAGCGGCAAAGGAGGGGTGGCCTCTCCTAAATCCTCCCCTAAAGGGAAGGACTTAAAGCTCCGTCCATTCAATGGAGTGAACTGGGGGAAGGTTAGTTGTTCCTCAGGTCCGAGGATGAAGTAGGCGTTTCCTTTCATGTCCCACCTTGCTGTTCTACCGTTGCGATGCGTGCAAGCTTCCTCATTCAAGGGTAGGTGGTAGTGGATGATATTATCGACATCCGTGATGTCCAACCCTCGAGAAGCGAGGTCTGTGCTGACGAAAACATTGCATGAGCCGTTCATGAAGCGATAGAGAGCCCTTTCGCGGTCACGTTGTTCCATGCCTCCGTGAAAGATGCCGGCCATGATGCCTTGCTTTTCAAGGAAGCCTCCAACGCGCTCCACGCTCTCTCTGTAGCCCACAAAAACGAGGCTCTTCTGCGTTCCAAGCGTGCAAAGCAAGCGATACAAGGTCTGCAACTTGTCCTTTTCGGGCGATTTGACGATATAGAGACTGATGCGGTCGTCGCTCTCTCCGTCAAGGAAGTTGAGGCGGACATGATTGTCTGTTCCCACGAACGACGGAATGTCTTCGCTATCGGTTGCAGAGAGGAGGATGCGTTGCTGCAGATAGGGGAGTAGGGAGATAATGCTCTGCATCTGTTCGCGAAAGCCCAACTCGAGCGACTTGTCGAACTCATCTATGACGAGGGTCTTGACGCAATCGGCAAGGAGATTGCCTTTCTGCAGATGGTCGAGCAGCCTGCCTGGCGTTGCAGCCACGAGGTGAGGGCGAAGCCCCTTCAGAAGCTGATGCTCCTCCATTGCAGGACGGCCTCCATAACAAGCGCAGACACGAAGCTCGGAACAAATTCTGCGAGCCACATCGGCTGTCTGTATTGCCAGTTCTCTTGAGGGAACTATGACGAGAGCCTGCAGGTCGTCGCTCTTCGCATCGAGTTTCTCCAGCAAAGGCAACAGGTAAGCAAGCGTCTTGCCCGAGCCTGTAGGACTGAGAAGCACTACCGACGAACCCTTTCGAGCCGTGCTGAGCATGTCTTGCTGCATGGCGTTGAGGGCAAAAGACCCCCCATCCCCCTTTAGGGGGAGCATTTTGCTTATGTCGTAATGCATGGTTTGTAGTTCATCTTTTATTCCCCCTAAAGGGGGGTAGGGGGTCTTACCTCAGGAAATAATCAACGAGGAAGTAGATGCCGAGGCTGACGAACCAGCCGAGAAGCACCTTCCAAGTGATGTGCTTCAGGTACCACCAAATGGTGACATCCTCTGATTTCATGAGGGCATAGCCTGCCGTATTTCCGATTGGCAAAAGGCAGCCGCCTACGCAACCGCTCAGCGTGATGAGGTGCCAGTACTGTCCGTTCTGCACGAAACTCTGCATGTATTCGGTCATTCCGCTTGTTCCGCCGTCCAGGACGGGATAGATGGAGATGCCGCTTATGACGAGGGCAATGTTGTCCATCACAGCGCTGACGGCTCCCAGAACGAGCGACATTATATATATATTATGTATATTTCCGTCGCACCAACTCCTGACGCTGTTCATTGCTCCGACTTCGATGAGTATGTCCACGCAGAGACCTATGCCGAGGAAGAACATAATCATCTGAATCAGTTCATATTGGAGGCTGCGGTTCGTGCGGGCTTGAAGGGGCTGGTCGCTCAGGATGCGTTTGCGGTTGATGACTTCGTTCACCACCCAAAGCACGCCAAGCACGCAAAGAGCGCCAAGGAAAGGAGGCAGGTTCGTGAGCCTGTAGAAGGTCGGTACGAACCACAAACCGACGATTCCGAGGAAGAGCATCAGGATTTGCTGCCAAGGTTTCACGTCGCCATCATCACCTCTGAACATCATCACGCTGCTGCGCTTCAGGTCGAGGTGAGCGGGAAGTTTCCTGCCGATGAGGTAGGTGGGGACGATAGTGGCGAAGAGAGCGGGCAGGACAAGTGCTGCTGTGTAGTTGGTGGGAGTGACGGCTCCTCGCGTCCAAACGAGCAAGGATGTGACGTCGCCAATGACGGTGAAGCAACCGCCGCAGTTTGTGGCTATCACGATGATTGCGCCCAAGAGCATCCGTTGCCTGTGATTGACCACGAGTTGGTTCATCACCATCAGCATCACGACTGCCGAAGTCAGGTTGTCCAGATTGGCGGAGAGTCCGAAACTGCAGAGAGCGAGCATCGTGACGACGACCCAAGTGCTGCGGCTTCGGCAAAGTTTCGTGACGAGGTCGAAGCATCCGTTGTTGGCCAGAACATCTACAATTGCCATCGTCGTCAGCAAATACATCACCACGCTGGTCAGTTGGGCGATGTGGCTGGCAAAGACTTTCTGTCGGATGAACTCGTTGACCGCCTTGATGCTATAGTCCTGACTGCCAAGGAATTCGCGGAACACGCTGTCGTGAAGTGTTTCGATATAGTAGGGGCCTACGCAGACGTAGAGCACCCATCCCCAGACTCCGCAAAAGAGCGCAACGGTGGCTTTGTTGATGCGGGTAATGTGTTCCGTGCAGATGAGCAGATAGCCCAGCAACATCAAGGTAACAATAGCAATAGTCATGGCCGTTGTTTTTTATTGAATATTGAATATTGAATGTTGAAAGCATTGTGTCCTCTTCAATTTCCAATTCTCAATTTTCAATTGTTTGACGTGCAAAGTTAGTTAAAAATCCTCAAAACGACAAGCAATTCTTTGTTATTTCTCACAAAATAGATAATTTTGTGGTGTTATGAAGAAAATAATAAGTCTATTGATGCTACTTTCTGCCCTTAATGTAGGGGCGCAGAAGGTCGAGCTGGCCGTCGGTGAGGGTTGGGTGGAGATACCCGTCCAGCAGACGCAGAGCGAATTGAAGCCGGGCTGGAAGATTGTGGATTATCAGATGAAGAGTAAGTTGACGCACTATCTTTCGGGCGGCCACGCCAGTCAGCTGACCGACGGAAACCGACCTATTTTTCGTGTTACTCCAGCCGAAAAAGAAGTCCTCATCGACTACGTCCTCATCCGTCTTAAGGCCTCGAAATACTATCGGAAAATGTTCAAACCGTTGCTGATTGAGTGCAACTATACAAGGCTGGAACCCAGTTACTTCGATATAAAAGCCGAAAGTGATAGTTTCATCTGTCAGCCTCGCCAGCCTCTTCAGCCGGGAGAGTACATTCTGGCCAATCTGAAGCAGCAGCCAATCGGTGAACTTCAAGACCTGCTCGTCTATCCATTTTGTGTAGGAAAAGAATAGTTTTCGTGTCATTTTGACACTTTCAAAATGGGGCGTTTTCAGGCACAAAATGGTTTGTTTTGAGTCGAAACACGCCTCTTTTGCCAACTAGGTTAAGGTAAATTCCAGACTTAGCACGCTAAGTTTGCCAACGCCCTACGCTAAGTTTGCCAACGCCCCACGTTAAGTTTGGCATTTCCCCACGTCGAAATCGATCAAAAAACACGCAATTTTGACCCGTTTTGCAAGGTATAGTTGTCAATTTCACCTGTCAAATTTGTTTCAAAGAAGCATAATCATCACATTATCAATTGGTTATGTAAACTTGGCGAGAATGCGATAATTTAAGCCTTGGCACATCTCGGCTCAAAAGAATCGATTCTCAGAGCCTCAAAGAAATACAAGTTGTAAGCATATTTGGCTAGAACCGAACATTGTGTCAAAAAGCCTTAACTGCTTATAGGCAACAATTAGTTAGTTCTTTACCAGTTTTTCTATCTCTTCAATAAGCTTTTGTGCTGGTTCAATTCTTTCCCTCAATTCATCTGCTTCAACTTCATAGACACAGTTGTAGTCGCTTTCTTCGCGCATTGTCTGCAGTTGATTATAGAGACGACCATACTCTATTGGAAGGATTCCTGTCTTGATATAATTGAGGTTGAAAACGGCATGTGAGCCTTTATGCGTGTTTATGATGTGACCGTCATGAATGAGAAGTGCATTGATTGCATGGAATACTGCATAGTAAAGACGATTGGCAGCTCCGCTCCACTTGTTGGCAGCTGTGAGGATTGTTATCTCTTCGAAGGTGTCACGGGCTTTTTTTAGCTCCAATGTTACCAGAGTTGTGCGTTCGTCATTAGTCAAACTCATTGCAGCACATACTTGTCTTGTTCTACATTCTTATGAAAAGGAAGGAAAGTCCATTCGTTCCATTGTTTCTGGGTGTATAGTGAGGGACTGATTTCTTCACCAATGTCCCAGCCCAGTTCACGGAAAGGATAGGTGACATCATAGTCGCTTGCTTCCAGCTTTGGCTTGTTCAGCAGAATCAAAATGTCCCAATCCGAACCTTCATGGGCATTGCCACGAGCACGGGAACCATAAAGCCAAACCTGCCCGTCAGGCGGTACGACCTTATGGCTGGTCTCTTTGATTTTACGGATTACTTCCTTTTCCTTCGCGGTCATAATACAACGTTATGCGTTGCAAAGTTAGCAATTTATCCTATTCGAGCAAAGGAATAAGCAGGAAATGTTGCATTTAATGAATTATTTTTCGTAACTTTGTCGCACAATAAAGCAAGAAATGGAAGTCAACATACCAGAAGTAAAACTCCAAGAAGCTGCAGGTCAGGGCACTGATGCATTCTTGACAGTCGTTCACGACGCTATCCTCGATGCCGTTGGTGGCGAGGTGAATGCAGAGACTTTGCCGCTCCTGAATGGCGAGCAAACGACTTTGCTGGCCTACTTCATCCTGCGCGAAGAGGTGATGGACGGCGGCTTCATCCAACTCATTCACAATGGTTACGGCCCCTTCATCTTCCTCAATCCATTCGCAAAAGCAATGAGACTTTGGGGCGCTCACGAGTTCAGTAAACTCGTTTACAAGGGCAGGAAACTCTTCGAACAGCATTCAGAGGCTCTCACGAAAGATTGCACAGACGAGCAGTTCATGGCGCTCTTCGAGCAATACCCTGAGTTCGACGACCTCGACGACGAGTTCATCGAGATGGAAGAAGAGGTGACAGACACGATTGCTCACTATGTCGATGAGCATCTCGAGCAGTTTGTCAATGTCAGGAGTTAAAGGAGTTAAGGTAGTTAAAGGAGTTAAAGAATGGCAAAGACGCTGATTCCCAACAAGGGGAAAGACATAAACATCAAGAACAAGCGAGCCGAGTTCGACTACCTGCTCATGGATAAGTACACGGCAGGGCTCGTTCTGACTGGCACCGAGATTAAGAGCATCCGCAAAGGCAAAGCAAGTCTGGTGGACACTTACTGCTATGTGATTCAGGGCGAGGTGTGGGTCAAGAACATGTATATCGCGCAATACGAGCAAGGCTCCTACAACAACCATATGGAAAGGCGCGACCGCAAACTCCTGCTCAATCGCAAAGAGATTCGCAAGATACAGCAGACAGTCAAATCGCCTGGCTTCAGCATCGTGCCAACTCTCCTGTTTGTTGATGAGAAAGGACTTGCCAAACTCGACATCCACATTGCTCGAGGTAAGAAGGAATACGACAAGCGCGAGACACTCAAAGAGAAAGAAGACCGACGAAACATTGACCGTCAGTTCAAGAAGAGCTACTGAAAGCTTAGAACTGGAAGTAGATGAATGGCTGCATCTCAGCGCTTACGAACTGGAAGATGATGAGCACAGCAAGGATGCAGACAAGGCTCATGACGGGCAAAGGAAGTGCCGCAAAAGCCAACCTGTAACGGCGTTTCCAGTTTTCTGGCAACCAGTGGATAATCATTCCAAGCAGGAAGAGAACAAAGACATTGCGATAGTTGCACATAATCTCCCATTCGTTTCCAGACCATCGCGAACCTATGCGAGTGATCATCTGACTCGCCGTTTGCCAAGCCTCCTCGTTGGCTGTGGCTGGGTCAAGGTTGCTTCCAGAACGGAAGAAGAGCCTCGTAAAACTGATGAAAGTGAAGGTGACGAGGATAGCCCATGCCCTGCTATTGAAGGGAGCCCATTTCGTGTTAAGCATTCTCAGCCAAGCACTTACGGCAATAAATGCTGTGAAGCAAAGTAAGACTCGCCACAATGGTGCAGGCTGGTAGATGGTCAGCATCCAGAAGCCAAGCGTTACGGCTGTCGTAAAGAAGGCACGATGCCAGGGATTCGCGTCACGCCAGAACTTATAGACAATCATTCCCAGTCCATTCAAACCGCCCCAAATCAGGAAGTTCAGGCTTGCACCATGCCAGAGTCCACCCAAGAGCATCGTTATCATGCTGTTCAGGTTGGCATAAATCTTTTTGCGTCTGTCAGGACAACGCCAAGCAGTCAATATAACGGAGAGAGCCAGCAAGAGGGCTCCTATCGCTATCCAAATGTTTCCGCTCAGTATAAGAGCAGAAAGGGTGAGGGTCGCAATCCAGAAATATGTGCCAAAAGTGATGTTGCGATTGCCACCAAGTGGAATGTAAAGGTAGTTCTGCAACCAACGGCTAAGGCTGATGTGCCACCGCTTCCAGAAGTTGGAGCAGTTCTCGGCCTTATAAGGTGAGTTGAAGTTGCGAGGAAGGTGGAAGCCCATCAACAGAGAGAGACCGATGGCAATGTCCGTGTAGCCCGAAAAGTCTGCATAGACCTGCAGAGAATAAAGGAAGAGGGCAGCCAGATTCTCAAATCCGGTGAAGAGCATCGGGTTGGCAAAGACGCGGTCTATGAAGTTCAGAGCCAGATAGTCGCTCAGTATAATCTTCTTCGCCAAACCTCCCAATATCATGAATATGGCAAGGCCAAACATTCTGCGACTAAGGAAATAACGGCGGTAGAGCTGGGGGATGAAGTCGCTGGCCTTGACGATGGGACCTGCTACAAGTTGCGGGAAGAAACTGACGTAAAAGCCAAAGTCCAGAATGTTGCGAACAGGCTTTATCAAGCCTCGATAGACATCGGCCGTGTAACTGATGACCTGGAAGGTGTAGAACGATATTCCGACTGGCAGGATGATTCGGTCAACACTGAATACAGGAGCCCCAGTTGCTGTGTTGAACCATTCGGCAGCAATGTTTCTGACCTCGATATGAATGCCGAAGATTTGCCCGATAATGTCGGCAAAGAAGTAACTGTACTTGAAATAGCAAAGAATGCCGAGGTCGAGCGTCACACTCAAAGTGAGCCACAGCCTCTTCTTCCACCTCTCTTTGAGGGCATAGATGCGCTGTGCGATGAGGAAGTCGCTGCAAGTTACCAGCAAAAGAAGTCCGACGAACAGCCCGCTTGTTTTGTAATAGAAAAGCAGGCTCACAGCCATCAGGTAAGCATTTCGCAGATGCGTACGTTTCTGCATCAGGGCAAAGCCGGCAAAGACGATGCAGAAAAACACCCAGAAATGCATTTGGGTGAAGAGCAGGGGACTGTTCTCGTCGAAAGAGAATACATCCCGCAGGTAAGCTATGAACAATTCATGGTTCACAATTCTTATCTCTTAACTCTTAACTCTTAACTCCTCATTACAGATTGCATTGTAGAGCAAGTCGGCAAGCAGTTCATAACCTTCGGGGCTGAAGTGAATGTGGTCGCGGTTCATCAGATGAGCGCTAACCCATCGGTTGCTGCTACTATAGCCTCCCATAATGCGGAACTGATTCCAGACAGCACCATTGCACTCGCGAGCAAGTTCCATCATGGCCTGTTCCACCTTTTGCGTGTTGCGATTGTATGTGCGACGCTGCCTTCCCACTCGCAACCAGCAGTCATTATTGGTGATGAACAGGAAGCAGACATTCGGATTGACAGCACGCAACTTGTCCATTAGCATGCGATATGAGTCCTTGAATCTCTCCACATCAAATTTGGCGGGAAGGACATTCGCGTCGTTTATGCCAATGCCCAAAATGACCAGATCTGGCGGACAAATGCGCGAAAGCTCTTCTTCCAACAGGTCACAACGTAGCCACGAAGGGACGCTGGCTCCGTTCACGCCACTTTCCGTATAGACAATGCGCTGTTTTGGTTCAGGATAGATGCCTCGCAAAACGAATCGACTGGTGCTATCCATACCCGAGAATGCAATCGTGCACTGGCAGTCGGGCTCTGGCAGCGTGAAGAGGAAGTCCGGTCCTTGCTGCTCGGCCAGAATCGTGTCGCCCTTGTCGAGGAGGAGATATGGCATTGCTGTACCTTCTGCTTTCCCAATGATGCAGAGCTTAGCGAAGGAATACTTTGCGGGAAGTTCCAAACGAAGCGTTGCCAGGGAATCGTTTGTCGTGGCTGCAGCACCACTCATGCCCAGCCTTTCCATTGGCAGGGCTTCTATGCAGCGCGACCGCTCCCAAGTCCCAGACGGGATGAGGCTGTAGTCTCTCGGAGCATTTGTCCGGATGGCTTTCCACGGAAACAATAGTCCTCTGGAAGCATCGAAATGTTCTCTCAGCCTGTTCGGGAAGATGCCCGCCTGAACATGGCTACCGCCGATATGCAGAATGTTTAGTTTTTGCTGGCTGTCATGCATGCGAATCAAGAGCGAGTCGAACTGCTGGCGAGAACCAGGGAAGTCCAAACGATTCGCCCCCAAATTGATTCCAGAAACGACAGGAATGGGTATCGTGTCCTGCGCCATCGCAAGCAAAGACATACACATTATAATATAAAGAAAGGCTTGTCTCATTCCTGTAGTTCGTCTTTTTTGATGTTTACTGCTGCAGAGTCCTCGGCTGTCAGTTCCGCTTCTTCCTGTCCTGTACGGAACAGATAGAAATGGTAGTAAAGGTGGAGCGTGTCGTAGAGCAACTGCGCAATCTTCTTTGCTCCAAGCGGTGTGAAGTGTATGTAGTCAGGACCAGCCAATTGAGGACTTGCCTTGACCCAGTTTATGATGCTGCCCCAGCCTCCCATTGCTTCGTACATGTTCCAATATGCTGCTCCGGCTTCATCTGCTGCAGCGCGCAGGCTGTCGTTCAAGGCTGGCATGATGGGATAAGTCTCCATCGCTCCGTTCCTGTTTCTGCGAGCCATGTCAGCAGGTCCAATGAACAGCACTTTTGCCTTTGGTGCAAGCGTTTGGAAGGAATGAATGAGTCGCTTGATGCCCTCCTTGAAGTCGTGCAACTTGGAGTCGTTAAGGTAGGGCGTGCTGTTACCCCCGAACTGAAGGATAATTAGGGCGACGTTTTCACGCTCGAAGAATGGAGTCAAGGACGCACGGTTGATGTTCATCAGTGCGCTTCCTGTGCTACCTCGCATAGGTATGTTGTCCATGCTGACACCCGTCGTGCCGTCAAGTTGGATGCCAAGAATGTCTGTTTGCCCCTGAACTCCTATGGTTACGCCATTTGTGGGGGCAGCCAATGAGACGGAATAGAAGTAAGGCCCGCTTCCGCTGCTCAGTGGCATCTCATTTGCTTCCCGTTCGCCTCTGATAGTAAGAAGAAGTTTGGCTGGCCCTTTCGTCATCACGGTAATACGATTAAAGCGTGAGGAGAGGCTATAGTCTTCTTCGTCTCTTCCTCTGAGGCGAATCGTTGCGTATCCGGGAATGTGTGTCGTTCTTGCCAACGGACCGTAGAACCTGTCGGAACGTTGCATTTCCGATGGTCCGTAAGCCAGATATTGTGGCAAGCTGTCTGGCCAGATGGCAGAGCTAAGGGTATATGTCTGTATGGTTTGCAGGGCAGGAACCATGCCGACTCCCATGCCGCCAAAGTCCTCTTGGAACTTTTGCCGAAGCAGGCTCGTTATGCGGTCGCACTCGATTTGCGAGTCACCATAATGCATGATGCGTACATTTCGGATATCAGCGCACTCGAGTTCTTCCCATAACTCGTCGAAATAAGTCTCATCATTCCCAGGCATATAAATGCGGGCAGCATTCGTAGTGCAGAAAGTACGGAATTCTTCTATCTTTTGGGTGTTAAGCGCTTCTTGCCTCATTTGCAGCAATTCTTCGGGGCTTAGCACAGGCTCGTCTGATTCTATGGATGCAGAATCTTTCGTCATAACCTCTGTAAGGTTGGGGAAATACAGACGAAAGTCTCTGCCGAGAGGAATGCCTTCGGAAGGGAAACAAATGCAAAGCAGCACAAGACCTGCTAATACACTACAGAAGAAAAGTAATGATTTACGTGCGTTCATTAGTGATTTGGGTGCAAAGATACGAAATAAAGTTAAACTTTAAACTTTAAACTCTAAACTTTAAACTTTATTTTGTATCTTTGTAGCGTAAAGAAGCAATTAGACACATTATTATATTAATAGGGAGAGGTTTGTTATGCGAGACAGATACAAACAGATAAAGACTGAAGCAGAGTTGGCAGAGTTGCTAAATTCGTCAGATCAGGAGCTTCGACACATTGTCTTTCAGTGTGTTGACTTAACGCAGAATGCAGAACTTTCACTAAAGCATTCCTATCGCGAATGCCTTTTCCTGAGCTGCCGATTGCCGATGGGGCTCAAACGTCAGTCACGCGATTGCCTCTTCTTGCCCAATATGGGTGAGGAATTTGGGTTCCCCAATCACCTCTATTCACCAGAGGAATTGTATGATGGCTTCAATCCAGATGCCCCGGAAAGCTACGAAAGTTGCTACGATGGACGTGTCTATCGGCATTACTTGAAGAAGGGAAAGTATGCGACAGACTTCAAGGAAACGCTGGCTCGCTCTTTGCACGACCATTCCATAAGCGATTGTTTGCACGACTTTCTCTCGCGTTTCGACGAACATAAACTGGTTGGCGTGATGGGTGGACACAGTCTTTCGAGGCTCGATCAAGCATATCTCCAAGTGGTGCGACTGAGCAAACGACTTGCCGAACTGGGCTTCCTGATGATTTCTGGCGGTGGTCCTGGAGCAATGGAGGCAACACATTTGGGCGTTTGGATGGCTGGCAGAAGCGAAGAGGAACTGCAAGAAGCTCTTTCCATCATGAGTGTTGCGCCTCTTTATACTGATAAACTTTGGCTCTCAACTGCATGGGAAGTGCACAATCGCTTCCCCAATCTTGGCTACGAAAGCCTTGGCATTCCCACTTGGCTCTATGGTCATGAGCCTTCTACACCGCTTGCCACACACATTGCAAAGTACTTCGACAACAGCATTCGCGAGGATGGAATCCTCTCTATCTCAAAAGGAGGCATCATCTATACACCCGGTTCTGCAGGAACCTTGCAGGAGATATTCCAAGAAGCGGTGCAGAACCATTACCTCACATTTGGCTACGCTTCCCCGATGATCTTTATGGGAAAGCAGTTCTGGACAGAAGATGTGCCCGTCTGGCCCTTGATTATGGACTTGGTTGACAAGGGTAGATACAAGAATCTCATCCTCTGCCTGACCGACGAGGTTGACGATGTTGAGCGCGTTTTGCAAGGAAAATAAAAGGGCGCACTGGTGATGTGATGAAACTCCGAAAAACAGGTTTTGAGGGTTCGCTGCCTTTGTAATCCATCTAACCACATGTGGGATGGCCCGCCATTAGCATACGAAACAGTTCTCGGTAATAAAATGTAAATTGATGAGTATCCCGATCTAACCAGTACGCCCGTATGATGTCGCGTCTTAACCGCTGTAAGACCATTTCGGACTTCAATTGTATGGCAAATTTAGGCATTCTTGTCGTAATATGCAAGCATTTTAACATTTTTCTTTCGCTTAGCTTGCCATTTTCTTTATTTCTTCCTAATTTTGTTATGGAAAACGACACATTTAGTGCTTATGACGCTTAATTTCTCTATAGAATACAGGACCGAGTGGGGACAGAACGTGCAGGTCGAACTTTGCTTCCTTTCTTCGGAGGGAAAGACGCACTGGCAACGCATCCCGCTCGAAACGGAAGATGGCCTGATTTGGAAGGGCTTGTGCATGTTGAAGGCAAGGAGCAGAAGGTTCCGCTACACATATATTATAACAGATTCGAACGTCCAAAGTGATACTGGAGAAGGCATTCTTCGCCGAGAATGGGATGTGGTGCCGCGACTTTTTCCTGCCGACGATGCTCGCACCTACTTCTTCCTCGACCATTGGCGCGATGTTCCCGAGGCGTCTTTCTGTTACACGGATGCCTTCAAGGTTGCCAATGGACTCGACAAACTGCCGTTTGCTTCGGTAGCGCTCTTCCCCAAGACGTTCCTTTTCCGCATTCAAGCTCCAGGACTTGAGCAAGGAGATAGGGTTGCGCTTATTGGCGACCAGCCTGCTTTGGGCAACTGGGATGTGGAGCGAGCCTTGCCGATGATTCCGTCCAGCAATGGCGAGTGGCTTCTTTCCATCAGCGGCGACGGCTTGCGATTGCCGTTTGAATATAAATATATAATAAAGACCCCCCAACCCCTTTTAGGGGGAGAAACTGCCATAGTTCGCTGGGAGGAAGGCCCCAACAGGCAAAGTCCGTCGAATGGTCAATGGTCAATGGTCAATGGTCAATCAGTCGTAGCCCTTTCCGATGGGGAGATACGCCTCGAGATGCCGCATTGGAAGACTGCCGGACTGGTGGTTCCTCTCTTTTCTCTCAGGTCGGAAGGCAGTCAGGGGGTAGGGGACTTCGGCGACCTCAAGCAGATGACCGACTGGGCTGCCTCGGCAGGAATGCATGCCATCCAGCTCCTTCCTATCTACGACACGACTCAGGACCGCTCATCTACCGACAGTTATCCCTACAATGCCATCAGCGTTCATGCTCTTCACCCTATTTATATTGACCTGCGAAGCCTGCCTCTGCAGGACAAGGATAAGCTTGCGTCGTTCCAGAAACGCTGGCAAAAACTGAATGCACTTGCGGCCCTCGACTATGTTGAGGTCATCAAGATGAAGGAGGAGTACTTGCATCTTCTCTATGAAGAAGAGCGCCAGTCTCCAATGTTCAATGTTCAATGTTCAATGTTCAATGAGCAAAATGCCGAATGGCTGCTGCCTTATTGTGTCTTCTGCCACTTGAGGGATACTTATGGAACACCCCAGTTCTCGAAATGGAAGAGGCTTTCCAGTTACAATCGAAGTGCCGTAACGAAGTACGCAGACAGCCATTCTGCAGAAGTTGGCTACTATGTTTTCGTGCAATACCTCTTGCATTCGCAGCTTTCGGAAGCGGCTGAGTACGCTCGTAGCCGCCGAGTCTTCCTGAAGGGGGACTTGCCGATTGGCATCAGTCCTTGTAGCGTCGAGGCTTGGCACGAGCCACATCTCTTCCATATGGACATGTCGGCAGGTGCTCCGCCAGATGATTTCTCACGAACAGGGCAGAATTGGGGCTTCCCGACTTACGATTGGGAGCGCATGGCGGCTGACGGTTATCTGTGGTGGAAGCAGCGCCTGGGCGGTATGTCGCAGTATTTCAGCGCCTACAGGATTGACCACATCCTCGGTTTCTTCCGCATTTGGCAGATTCCGAAGCACAGCGAAACGGCTCTTCTGGGACAGTTCTCGCCTGCACTTCCCATGAGTATTGGCGAGATAGAGTCTTACGGAATGCACTTCGAGCCTGAGCTTTTCGTGCCGGATGCCAAGCAGCCAGAGTTTTATCATCCGCGCATCGGAGTCATCGGAGAGTGTGTATGGCGCTCACTTCCCAAGTATGAGCAGGACGCATTCATACGCTTGTACGAAGACTTCTTCTTCCGCAGACACAATGATTTCTGGGCTTCTCAGGCCATGAAGAAGCTTCCGGCACTCATCGAGGCCAGCAACATGCTGGTTTGTGGCGAGGACCTGGGCATGGTGCCCGCTTGCGTGGGACCTGTCATGAAGCAGCTCGGCATCCTCAGCCTCGAGATACAAGCGATGCCGAAGGCTTATGGAGTGCCCTTCGCACAACTTCATGAGAACCCGTATCGAAGCGTTGATACCATCTTTACGCACGACATGCCGACCCTCCGACTCTGGTGGAAAGAGAATCCGGAGCGCACCCAATTATATTATAATACTGTATTGGAGCACGATGGAAAAGCACCTGAAGAACCGACGGGTTGGCTTTGCGAGGAAATCGTGGCGCACCACCTGAACTCGCCTTCCATGCTGTGTCTCATCAGTCTGCAGGACTGGCTTTCGATGGACGAAGGTTTGAGGAATCCGAACCTCGAAGAGGAACGCATCAATGTGCCTGCCAATCCCAAGCACTACTGGCGCTACAGGATGCACCTTCCCATATCGAAACTCCTGGAGGCAAAGGCTTTGAACGAACGCATGCAATTGCTTATTGAGCGTTCCGAAAGGGCATAAGTGAAAACAACTGCTGTTAAGTCTGCCAACTTAACGTGTTAACTTTACCAACTTAACGTGTTATCTTTGGCTACTTAACGTGTGTAGTTTATGAACTAGCTGTACCTTGTTTCAACGTATCCCTCGCTCGTTGAGTGCTTTCACGTAGCGACGGGCGTTCTGGTAATGTTCCGAAAGGTTTCTCGCAAAGTTGTGCGTGCCCGAGAAATCCTCTTTGGCACACATAAACAGATACGGATGCTCCACATGATTCAGCACGGCATCCAGCCCGGCAATGCTGGGTATGCGGATTGGCCCGGGCGGCAAACCTTCGTAGAGATAAGTGTTGTATGGACTCTCGACAAACAGGTGTTTGTTCAGAATGCGACGTAGCGTGAAGTCACCTACCGCGAACTTCACGGTTGGGTCAGCTTGCAACTTCATCCCGATACGCAGCCGGTTGAGGTAGAGGCCAGCAATCATCGGCTTCTCCTCGTTGTTCGCAGTCTCTTCATCGACGATGCTCGCCAGTGTTGCCACCTCTTCGCGAGTCATGCCGAGGGCTTCTGCCTTCGCCTTTCTATCGGCCGTCCAGAAGCGATTATTCTCGCGTTCCATGCGCTCCACGAGTTTATCGACCGAGATGTCCCAATAGACTTCGTAGGTGTTCGGAATGAAGAGTGCAGGAATAGTTGCAGTCGTGTAGCCGTGTGTGGCGCAGTAAGAACTGTCGGTCAGCGCTCCGGCAATCTCGGCAGAATCAACCATCAGACTCTGCGAAAGCACGGAAGCCAGTCGGTCCATCGTGCGTGAAGTTGGAATGACCAGATTCATCGGCTCCTGCGAGCCGTTCCGAAGATGGCGGAACAACTGCAGACAAGTCGTTCCTGGCTCAACACGATAACGTCCAGTCCTTGGGCGAAAACTCAGGACCTTGCTGTAAAGATTCCAACGCCAACCCAGTTCGGACTTCGCCTTGACGCTGTCTGCCGTATCATCTCGGTCAACGAAAATCATCCTTCCCTGTGTCTCGTCGCAGTTCGGAACCCTTGCCGAAAGCAAATAATATGTGAATGATGCGGCTCCAGCTACAATGACAATCAATGCGGCAACCAGCCAAAGGAACTTCTTATTCATTGTCTTTAATGCTTATCTGAGTGCAAAAGTACACAATTTCTTGTAGAAAACCAATAATTTTTCACTTTTCACTTTTCACTTTTCACTTTTTTTCTTACCTTTGCACCCGCGTTTCGCCACTATGGCTCAGTTGGTAGAGCAACGCATTCGTAATGCGTGGGTCGGGGGTTCGAGTCCCCCTAGTGGCTCAAACCAAACGAAAAGAGGGTTCCGTCAGGGAGTCCTCTTTTCTCGTTTATAAAGGCGAAACGGCACATCTGGGGCGTTTGCAAGAAAAAGAGGGAGTGAGAAGTTTTTTCATGGAGAATGTGCCGGAATCTGATTTGTTTTTCGTATCTTTGCCTCGAAATTGACAAAATAAACAGAATCATGCATAAAAAACTTTTCACATTATTGTGCTTGGCTCTTGCTTTAGCTGCCTGCACTCAGCAGAATCCCCGGGAAACAGAAGAAACTTTCGCAGATGATGTCTCTGCCGCACTTGCCGACGGAGGGGAAATAGACCTTGCAAACCTGCAATGGACACGAGAACCTGCAGGATATGAGGTTAAGGGCGATACCGTTCTCGTCACGACTGCGCCCCACACGGACCTTTGGCAGCGCACTTACTACCACTTCCAGAACGATAATGCTCCTGTCCTCCAGATGAAGACTCGCCAGAAGTTCTTCAGTTTCGTGGTGAAGACAGATTTCACGCAAAGCCACCAACGCTTCGACCAATGCGGCATTGTGATGTACCTCGACGGCGAGAATTGGCTGAAGGGTTCCGTTGAATTCGAGAACGAAGAGTTCCAGCATCTGGGCAGCGTGGCGACCAATAATGGCTATTCAGATTGGGCAACAACGGCCATTCCTGCTGAGGTGAAGACGATGTGGTATCGTTTCTCGCGCAGAGAGGACGACTATTGCATCGAATGTTCCACCGATGGGACAGATTTCAGCCAGATGCGCATTTGCCACATGTATGCTGGAGCCGATGAAATCAGCTTCGGTATCTATGCCTGCTCGCCCGAGGAATCGTCCTTCACAGCCGTTTTTACGGACATGAAGATTACGGAGTGCATGTGGAAAGCTCACGACGGGCAGCAGCCTGACGAGTAGTCCAATCGCTTCAAAACTTGATTATATAGGGGTATGTTGCAGCCTTTCTTGCTTCATACTCCTTTGTGGGGCAACCTACTACAACAAGGTATAGCCTTTTGATGTTGCCCGAATTGGTATAGGAGAGCGTTTTCTTTTGTGCCGAATTGGCTGCCAGATAGGTCGGTTTGCCTTCCTGGTCGATGGCTACTAGCCTGTAGCGATAGCCGACATTCTCTTCTTCCGGGAGTCCTTGGAAGCGGATCTTGATGCTCTTTCCCACTTGGGGTACAGGAATCTCATCTACGTTAAAGCCGTATGTCTCAGGCACTTTGACGGGTTTCTTCCATCCGCCTAGTGTGTCGGCCAACTCGCTCTTCAGTTCGCAAGAGTAGCGCGCACTTTCCTTGTGCTTGTCTGGGAAGTCGAAAGTGATGAGGCGGCTGTAGCAGTCGAGCAGTTCGTCGCCCATCTTCTCCACGTCCACTTTGTACATGCGCATGTAGGTCTGCACGAAGTCCTCTCCCCGCTTTCCGCCTCGGAACATGTCGGCCATATAGGTGAGGCCGTGCAGGACGCCCCAGTACTCGAGCACGAAGGGCGCATGATACATGTTCTGGTGGTGGAAGAGGCGCAGGTGAATGTCTTTCTTGTAGGCATCCCAATGGTATTTCTCGTCGGTCGTCCATCGTGGGTTAACCTGCCAGAGCATCCATTGGGCGCTGGTTTCGAAGATGCCGCCACCCATACCTTGTGACTGTCCGTCGCATCTGATCTGGCTCTGGAAGGAGTGTCCCAGTTCGTGGGCGATGCAGTTGAGCGTCTTGTCCTGCACCCGGTTCGGAGCAATCCACAGCGCTCCGATGACATCGTCGTAGCAGCCTCCGTAGGCCGTCCCTTCGAGCGAATACTTCAACATCACCATCATGCGGTACTTCTCGGCCTTGCTACCGCGACGAAGGAAGCCCATCATGTCGCGATAGACGTTGTAGAAGTATTCCACGCGACTCAGCAGGTTGTCCAGATCGACAGTCATCGGATGCCCGTCCAGATCGGGGGCTTTGCTGAGGTCGTCGCCGAAACCTTTCTCCCAGAAGCAGACCACGTTGGGTGTGCAAGCCATGCGATAGTAGCTCCAATCGGATTCTTTGCTCGTGAAGTCATTGTCGCGCAGCTCTTTCGGAATATAGATTTCCTTACCCTCCGGAAGGGTGTAGCCCGACTTCTGCTCTTGTGCCTGGACCAGACTGCATGCAAAAGCGAAAACGAGTATGAATCTGTTGAAAATCACGACCTTGCGATTTGTCTGATGAGAGTTTTATCTGACTCTGTAGCGCACTTCCTTTGTCTTGAACTTCCTGACGGTTTTCTTGTCCTTCCCGTCTTTCAAACCATTCGCCACGATGATGGTTACGCGGTTCTTGTCGTTCTCGGCAAAGGGCTGGATGGTGTCGCCGTAGTAGTTCGAGGTGATGGACGATGCGGGAACTCCGGCATCCGTCAGTGCCTTGACGGCCTTTTCCATGCGCCATTTCGATAGTTCCATGTTCTTTTGTGGCTTGCCCGTCTTGGCGTCGGCATACGACTTGACGTCAACTTTGCAGTCGTGGAAGTCTTTCAGGAAGGCTCCGATGCTTGCCAATTGCTCTTCTGCGGCAAAGTCTGACTTGCTGATGTCGTAGAAGACCGTCCATGTCATTGAGCCGTTGTCGGTCCTTGGCGTCTCGATAACCTCGTCGTACCATATTGTGTCCAGGCGCGTTTCCCACACCTCGACTGGTTCCACTTGCTGGGCAACTTCAGTTACTTCCTTTGCTTTCTTAGCCTTCTTTGCAGCGAACTTATACGTCACACCAAGCTGACCGACGAATTGCCAGTCGCCTTTGCCATGATATTTGCTGTTGAAGCGGTCCTTCAAAGTGTTGGCTGCCAGCTCGAGGTTGATGCTGACGTGCTTCGAGATGTCGCAAGCGACCTGAGCTCCGATGCGTGCATTGTGGCTGAATTTACCGCCGTCGTAAGCCAAGAGCAGCTTGTCATTGTGAGCAAAAGCCTCGTCGTTGTCCCAAGCATAGTTCAAGCCTACACCACCTATCAAATAGACATTCACAGGATAATAGTTCTTCTTGCCAATCAGATTCACAAGGTTTACCATCAAGTCAATGTCGGAAGTCAGGTATTTATACTTGTATCTGAAGTCCTCCATATCGTCAAGATAGCCACCCTTATTCCAAGCGCCATTGACGTTCAGCCGTGCACCTATGATAGGCGTAAAGAAAGAACCGAAGCTGAAGCTTGCAGTCGGAGTGAATAACTCCCAGTTGTTGTAGTTTGAAAAGGTCACCTGCGTACCAGCCTGAGCGCTGAAGAACAGCTGCGGATACGTGACGGTTTCCTCGTCATTGGTTTGAGCATTAACTCCCATAGCCATTAAGCAGAGAGCCGTGAACAGTAAACAAGTTTTCTTAATATCGTTCATGTGTGAATAGTTTTGTTTTTCTCGTAATCGTGTTACAAAGGTAAAGCTTTTTCTTGGAACAGCCAAACCTTTTCCTCAAAACATTCTACAAAACACGGATAGCCGTGCTCATGTATAACTTTTTGCAGAGATGCTCAAGCTCGACGCAAGTCAACTTCCCAAACTAGTCGGAGTCAGTGAAAGTTCATGTCGATCTCATATTAAACTCATATTAAACTCATATTGAACTCATATTGAACTCATACTGAACTTATACTGAAGTCATACCGAAGTCATACTGAACTCTAACTGAACTCTAACCTAACTCTAACTGAACTCTAACTAAACTCTAACTTAACTCTAACTTAACTCTAACTGAGGTCTAACTGACCACGGTCTCCATGACTAGCGTTAAGCTTTAGCTCGACACCAGTCAAGTTCCCAGACTTCTCTGCAGAAGCTTTAGCTCGACGCAAGTCAAGTTGGCCAACTTCTTTGCAGAAGTTCGTAAACTTCACTGCAGAAGTTTTTGCTCGACGCCAGTCAAGTTTTTACGTTTTTCTATAGCCTTGTTTTCCTGTCACTTTCGAA
>JAEEGH010000556.1_pt1 | contig 135761 bp, 121 predicted proteins | sample 9134181 | NCBI WGS metagenome assembly JAEEGH01 (sample SAMN16246544, study PRJNA631951) | gut metagenome | biome: gut microbiome; feature: rumen; material: DP-attached | host: Bos | place: Iran: Karaj | collected 2018-10
GTATGCAACTTGTTCTGCTCGGCTGATGCCATTGCTTGCCAGCCACGAACTAAACAAAATTGTGTCTGTTCCTGTACGATCTAATATTTGCTTAATTTTTACTGCCATTGCAATATAAAATTATACAATTACAAAAAAAATTACGCAAATATACAAAAATTATTTGAAATTTGCAAGAGATTTTAATATTTTCCTCAAAATTAATGCGGAAAAATGCTATTTGTCGCTGATTTGGGAAACAGAAAGCAATTCAGAATTAAAAATTTCCACCAAAATTCTGCTATTAAAAACAAACGCAGCCGAAACTGCGTTTATTATTCGATTTATCATCTGAGACCTGACGATTCCGATTCGTTCGGAAGGACGATGGGTATTGTTATTTATTACTTTAGCATCTACGTCCACATCGATGTGCTCAATCAGTAACCCGATTACTTAATGCCGGAACAAGGTGATCAGGGCGGCGTTGGGTTGACCGGATTCGGTTGTGAAGGCACCCATGTTGTAGGCGCCCCAACCGAGAGGGATATACTCCTGCGGTCGCCAACCGGCAAACACTTGCGGCTCCCAATAGAAGATGCCCGAGAAACAGGGGATTGTGTCGAGTTTGCAGCGTACATCGGCAATCACCTGCTGCGAGGTGACGGGATCAAACTCCATCGTACCGATCTCGGAGAGCATAACCGGACAACCGAACGCCTCATTTAGAGCGATGATGTTTAGGCGTGCACGTTCGTTCATCTCCTGCCAGGGTATCCCTCCATTCCACTCGCCCATCATCGGGTAATGGCTCAAGCCGATCATGTCCCACTTGCCGCCCTCTTGCTTGAGACGTTGGTAGAACCACACATTGTCCATATAGGCATTGTCGATATGGTTGATAACAATCACGTCGGGGAACACCTCATGGCAGGCATCATAGCCAACCGCGGTGAACAGCGCATAATCGCGCCAGCCTTCGCCGTCACGGAAATCGCGGTAGTCGTTGTCGGTAGTGCGTCCGTACGGCCAGAGCGTACCGAAGCGCGTCTCGTTGCCGACCTGCACCCACTCGGGCGTTATGCCTTCGTCTTTCAGGGCTTGCAGCACAGTGAGCGTGTGCTCGCGCACGCAGTCGGCAATATGCGCTATCGTATCACGGTAAGTGGGCGTATCGCCATCAGCCGGTTGCCAGGTGAGCCACTGAGCGGGCACATCCTGACGATGCGGGTCGGCAAAGAAGTCCGAGTAATGGAAGTCGATCATCAGTCGGAGTCCGAGGCTGTCAGCCCGGCGCGCCTTGACGAGCAAGTCGGGCAGATTGCACCAGCCTGTCTCGTGGTTCACCCACACGCGCAGGCGTACACTATTCATACCTATACCTTGCAGCAGGTGCATGCACTCGTCGGCGTTGCCGTTGAGGTCACGGAAGATCACTGAGTCACGCTCCTGTTCGGTGAGCCAACTGATGTCAGCGCCGTAGGCGTAGGGAGCGTTGGCGGCGGGTTGTTGCTTAGCGCACGATGCGCATGCCAGCACAGCAAGTGCCAGCAGAAAAGTCTTGGTCTTCATAGCTTACTGCGCCTTGCGGCCGTCAATGGTGTAACGTGTGCCATCCTTGAGAATATACATCGTACCGTTGTCGATGAGCTTCGTAGCAACGGGTTGAACGGAGATATTATCCACCGGCGTAAGTTCGGAGATAAAGATATCGAAGTTATCGCCGGCGAGTTCGAGCGTGAATCCTTCCGGGGCTGCATAATCTTCACGCTTCGATCCCATGCGCAGGAATACTTGGGCGCGGTGTCCGGTGATGGTGGCTTTGTACTTGTTCGTCGATGCCGCCTCGTCCGTGACTGCAGACTCTGAGTGAATACCGGCTTTCTTGCGGATAGCGATGAGTTGGTTGATATCGTCGGGGAAGGTGTACCAGTGCGGCCAGAAGACGCACGGCACGCCCGGCATCATCAGCAGGTAAGCGTTCGCCTCAACGATCTGACGTTTCTTTTGGCTGATGTCGGTGTTGTCACCAAGGAACTCCTGCCCGTTGGAGCGACGGAAGGTATCGTGGTTGTCGATGAATGTAACGGCGTACTTCGACAAGCCTTTATTGCGCAGACTCGGATTCTTTAGGTAGGAGTAACTCGAGCCGCCCTTCCAGTCGTTGAACTTATACTTCAACGGGAAGTCAAACGCCATAGTGTTGTAGTTAGTTGCTTTCAAATGGGTCTGAATGACACTCAGACCCTCCCAGCACTCCGATACGGAGAGGAACGGACGGGAGGCAAGGTTGTACATCGACAGGTACTGACCGGCATAACCCAATGTCATATCATAGCGGAAGCCGTCGAAACCTATCGTGTTGAGCAGCCATTTGGTATAAGCTTTGCACATGTCCTGCACATATACGTTGGAGTGGTCGAGGTCACGGCAACCGCCATCGTTCGTGCCGGTGTCAGCTCCACCTTTCTCAAGATTCCTGCTATCGGACGACGAGTTGGTAAAGCATTCGTCACCCGAACAGATATATTTCGACTTGATCTGATAGGTGCCGTACTCTCCGAAGTTGTTTACTGCAAAACCTTTTGCCCATCCGTTGTTGCTGGCGTGGTGGTTGATTACCACATCAGCCAGCACCTTGCAGTCGTGCGCGTGCAACTTGCCGAGGAGTTCAAGCAGTTTGGCCTTTGTTCCCCAATCCGATTCAAGGTTCGAGTACTGCTTGGTGTAGTACCCTACTCCGCCGCCGTTTCCCGAAGGTGGCATCCACACGGCGTCGAAGTTCGTACCGATAGCATCGGCGTATTCAATCAGGTCAATGTATTTCGTACGATGGAAGGTGGTCAACTTCTGCGACTCCCAATAGAACGCTTGCAGCATTACGCCCTCGTACTCCGCAGGCACACCTGTTGCACCTATGTCTTCGGGATCGGGCTCTTGTTCGCCCTTAGAGCCTTGCAGACAGATCTTCGAACCGTTGAACGTGACGGTCAGATTCTGCGCCTCGGAGAGCATAAATTGGATATTGTCCGAGCCGTAGCAGGTGATGTTCGAGCCGTCCTGCGAGAACTTGCTTATACCGTACCAGGTACTTGCTCCGTTGGTTACTTTGAACTCATAACTACCTACCGGCACACCTTGGAACGTAACAGCCCACGTGCCGTTACCCTGGTCGGTCATCGGGCTACCGTTGACTACCCAACTCTTGCCATCACACCACGGGTTACCCGACGCGCCGTTGCCGGCAACATAATACGCAGCCATCACACTGACAGCCGACAACATCAAAACGAATGAAAGAAAAATTTTACGCATATCTTTAAAATTTAACAGCTTAACCATTTAACGGCTTAACAGCCTAATGCACATATTCGGCGTACAAAGGTACTAAAAAAAAATGAACTTAGCAAATGATTGTGGATTTTTTTTTGCACAAAAACGTAAAAATCTTCAAAATTTCGCCAAACAGGCAGAAATCTCTATGCTTTCAACGTAATTATCTCACGAAGATTCGTCGTATAAGCCGGACTTTTCCGCCCGACCTCGAACAGTTTCTCCCCTGCGGGCAGATAGACAGCCTGACGGATGGTGTTCCTGCCGTAATGTGCGTTAACGCTGTCGATGGCTCGTTGCAGACGGTTGTCGCGGTCGCGGTCACGATTGTCGAAGAGTTGCTGCTGCCTGGCTGCAGCGGACTCTATTCCCATAAGGATAACCCCTGCGCGCTTGTACGGCACGCCCTCGCACCACTGACTGCGCACGACATATAGTAATCGTTCGATAAGTTCCTGTGTGTTAGAGGTGGGTTGCGCGAAGGTGACGGTTTCGGTGATAGCGGGCAAGGGCTCGTCGTTGAATCGCGAGGCATGAGCAAACACAATCATCTGCCGGCACACGCTCTGCTGCTTGCGGAGTTTGAGTGCTGCATTGGCGCAGAACTCGCACATGGCTTGTTCAAGCAAAGCGCGGTCGGTAACCGGGTGAGCAAATGTCCGGCTGTAGGTGATCGACTGTTTCATGGGCAACTCACGGGTGATGATACACGGATCGCCGTTGAGTTCGCGCCACGTCTCCCATCCTGTTTTGCCCAAGAGGTTGCGGGCAAACACCTCGCTGTGTTCGGCAAAATCCAGAGCCGTCCGGATACCGCTCTTCTCCAACTTCTGGCGCGTCTGCCGACCTATACCCCACACCTCGCCTATCGGATATGCCGACAAAGCCTTGCGGCGCTTGGCATCGGTGTCGATGATACTGACACCGTGGTACCCCTCGTAATGCTTGGCGTAGTCGGCTGCCACCTTGCAGAGCGTTTTGGTGGGAGCAATGCCGAACGACAAGGGCACCCCCACACCGCGAAGGATCTCGGCGCGAATCGTGCGGCATGTGGAAAGCATATCGTCGGAAGTGGTGAGATGCGACAGGTCAAGAAACGCCTCGTCGATGGAGTATTGCTGCAGGTCGGATGTGTATCGGCTGAGGATGCGCATAATACGCGAACTCAGATCGCCGTACAAGGCGAAGTTCGAAGAGAAATGCACGATACCGTATTTCTTTACCTCGTTCTGAATCTGATAGAACGGCACCCCCATCTTGATGCCCAGACGCTTCACCTCGTTGCTGCGCGCGACGACACAACCGTCATTGCCCGACAGCACAACCACGGGTTTGTCGCGCAAGTCCGGACGGAACACCCGTTCGCAACTCACGAAAAAGTTATTACAATCCGCTAAGGCAAACATTTACCTATCATTTAGTAAAAAGACCGTTCGCTACGCTCACTCAAAGACAAAAGACAAAAGCCTATTTATTCAACTTATGAATAGTATAGGTTATCACCCCCCAGATCATGAAGGCATTCTCCTCGCTGACGCGGATCGGGCTGAACTGCTTGTTATGCGGAATAAGCCACGCGCAGTTCTCTTTGCGGTCAAAGCGGTACTCCTTGATGGTAAACTCCCCGTCGATATACGCAGCCACAAAGTCGCCGTCGGAGGCTTGCAACGAACGGTCGATAACCACCAGATCGCCCGAACGGATTCCGGCATCCTGCATCGAATCGCCGTCAATACGCGCATAGAACGTGGTCTCGGGGTGACGGATGATCTCGTCGGTTATATCAATCCGCTCGGTATAATCCGCCGCGGGTGAGGGAAACCCGGCATGCAGATTCTCCGCGAGCACCATCCGCCGCGTAGGAGTCTTGACGCCTGCTATGTCCAATAAACGCTCACTCATTGTTGTACACGCTTGAAGTTAATCTGACGACGAAGCGCATCGGCACGCAGTACTTCGACGCGGATCTTGTCGCCAAGTGTGAGTTTCTCGCCGGTGCGCTCGTTGATGAGGCAATAGTTCTCCTCGCTAAATGCCCAATACTCCTCACTGCCGAGATCGCGCACATGCAGCAGTCCCTCGCAATGGCTGTCGGTGAGTTGCACGTACAATCCGTAGTCCGTCACGCCGGAAACGATACCGTCGAAGGCTTCGCCAAGATGTTGCTCCATCCACTCGGCTTGCTTGTACTTAACCGAAGCGCGCTCGGCGGCTACGGCAAGCTGTTCGCGGTCGGAGCAATGGCGGCACGACTCTTCGAGATCGCCGATGGTCGACTCCCACCCCATTCGAGCAGAGCTCTTTGGGGACCCCGATTGCGTTTTACCTGTGAGCAAGTATTTGTTTACAAGCCGGTGCACCATCATATCGGGATAACGGCGGATAGGCGAGGTGAAATGCGTGTAGTACGGGAACGCCAAGCCATAGTGTCCGATATTGTGCGTGGAGTAGAACGCCTTCGGCATCGTGCGGATAGCGAGGGTGTGAATCAGTTCTTGTTCAACCGAGCCGGTGCTATCCGAAAGCAGTTTCTTGATTGCCTTGGTAGCCGAACGCGTGCCGTTCTCGTTTTTCTGATCGCGCTTGGGCAGGTTCATCGAGTAGCCGAACTGATGCACGAACTTGCTGAGTGCCTCGATCTTATCAGGATCGGGCACGTCGTGTACACGATACACGACATCCTTGTTCGTGCCGGAGAGTTGTTGCGCCACGGTGCGGTTGGCGAGCAGCATGAACTCTTCTATGAGGTGATGCGAGGGTGTGGATTCCTCCAACTTAAAGCCCGTAGGTTTGCCCTGTTCATCCACCAGCACCTTGATCTCTTCGCGCTCGAAGTCTATTGCTCCGTGACGGAAACGATCCTCGCGAAGGATACCCGCAAGGCGGTTGAGTTCGGCAATAGCGGCTATCACATCGCCGCTGATGATTCCGCCATGCACCGATTCGCCCTGCTCGGCTTGACCATCAATGATAGCTTGTGCCTGGTCGTAATCAAGGCGGACATCCGAGCGGATAACAGTGCGGCATATCTTGTGCTTGAGGACTTTGGCTTTGCTGTCCATGGTGAAGATGACCGACATGGTGAGTTTGTCCTCGTTCGGGCGAAGCGAACAAAGTTCGTTGCACAGGCGCTCAGGCAACATCGGTATCGTGCGATCGACAAGATAGACCGATGTCGCACGGTTGTAGGCTTCGGTGTCGAGGAGTGTGCCCTGCTCGACGTAATGCGTGACGTCGGCTATGTGAACGCCTATTTCATAGACCGCTTCGCTGTTGGAAGTGAGACCGCTTTCGCTGTTAGATGTTAGACATTTGAACGAAAGCGCGTCGTCGAAGTCCTTGGCATCGAACGGGTCGATGGTGAAGGTGAGCACATCCCGCATATCACGGCGACGGTAGATCTCTTGCGTCGAGATGTCGGAGTCTATCTCTTCGGCTTCCTGTTCAGCCTTCTTCGGATAGTCGTACGGCAAACCGAACTCCGCAAGGATGGCGTGCATCTCGGCGTCGTTGTCGCCACTATGCCCGAGCACATCAACGACTTTGCCCATGGGCGGCTGTTTGCGCGTAGCCGCGTGGATGATCTCCACAATGACCTTGTCGCCGTCTTCTGCGCCGTGCAAATACCGTGGCGGGACAGCGATGTTCTCGCTGACGACCTTGTTGTCCGTCAGCACCTCTGCGCCGTAACGCGAGAGGATAAGTGTGCCTACTAATCGTTCGTGCATAGTATAGTTAAAATGGTGACTGCGTCACGTTAAAGAGTTAAAATGGTTTTCTTTGCAAGAAAACGTTTGACTATTGCTCAACTTCCTCTATTTGCTGATCAGCGGGGAGGTACTTCTTGAGGGCACGTTCAACGCCGACCTTCCAGGAGTTGATTGACTCGGAGTCCATCTGCAAACCGGAGATCATCTTGATCACTTGATCGATAGGCATGCCGTAACGAAGCACACCGGAGATCAGTTTGGCGTAGTTCCAGAACTCCTTGTCGAACTTGTAACTCAGTCCTTCCATCGTTGTTTTGAAACCACGCGTGTTGACAAACTGGAAGTCGTAACGCTTTGTGCCATCTTCCTGTACGACCTTGATGATCTTACCTTTATTGACGGATTTCGGGATGAGCAATCCTTCGTCGTCATCGGCAAGGCCGGTGAAGATCTCGTACGGACGGCCGTCAAGCAATCCGATGAAAGCTATCCATTTGTCTTTGTTGTTCTGGAAACGCACCACATCGCATTCGAGTTCAGCAGGGCGCTTTTGGGGGGAAGTATTCATGATTAATGCAAAATTAAAAATGCAAAATGCAAAATGATAAATGCAAAATGATAAATTAATATTTAAGTGTTACGGGCCAGTGCTGCCGAACAGGAGGTGAGTCCTTCGGCGTTGAGGAGCTGGTAACGGACAAAATTGCCGTCGTCCACATAGGCGATGGTTGTCTGCTCTCCTGCTATCACCTCGCGGGAATAATGGATATCCAGTCGCCAACTCTCACGATTGACTGCTGACTGCTGACTGCTGACTGCTGGCTGCTCTATGTTGGCTGCGCCCGGTGCTTGACCGATTTGCCAGCCTTTCATGGCTGAGGGCAGATAGGCATCAAGCATCGCTTGCAGGTACTTGCACGAGTTGCAGTGGCGGTTGTAGTCGAGATCGGAGTAGCGTATAATATAAGGTACGCGCGGAGCCTCGGTGAGCGCCATCATCCTCGGTGCACGCGCCATCGGCAGCACCTCGCCGTCCACACAGCCGGCGAAAATCGGGTCGTCAAAGACGTTCGCAATCTCGCGCTTCTCCATATCAAGGACAGCCCACACGCTCTTGCAAGAGCCTATGAGCCGCCAAGATTGGCGGCTGCTGTCAGGTGCGGGCTTGAGGTATATGCGGTAGTCACGGGTGGAAAGCATGTGAGCATTCTGCTCGATCCACGTCTCGAACACCACGTGTTCCTGGGGCATCGGCATATAGGACATCTCCAACGAGAGGTGCGTGATGATCCATGTCAGTTCACGGGGATGAAGTACGGCAATGCCAAACCCCAACTCATCGGCTACTGTGCCGGCTACCTCCAACAGGTACTCCTCCAGAGCCACCCAACGCAGGTGTTTGGTGTCGTCCACATCCGTGTAGCGAATCGTATATTCGTAGGTATATTTCATTACTATGTTCGGGTAAATTTTATTACTATATCGGGAATATTTTACTTTTTCGAGAGTTTGCGTTCCATGAGGATGTGCGGGAGATCGGCTTCGAGGAAGGGGTCACCGAGGGCACGGAAACGGAAGTGGCGGTAGAAGGGCGCGGCTTGCTGTTGGGCATGAACGCGTAGGATTCCGGCGCCCTGGCGCTTAGCTTCGGCGATGAGATGCAACATAAGAAGACGGGCATAACCTTTGCCGCGTTCGGTGGTAAGCATTCTGCCGGCACGAAGGATGCGCGGTTGGGGGATGAGTTGACCACGGGCATCGAACTTGGGAACGTTGTCCTCGGGAACTTCGTACAAGCGCGCGTAGGCGATGACCTGAGCTTTGCGACGCAGAGCAATGTGTGTGGCAGCAAGATCAATGCCGTCTTCGTCGAGGTAACGAATACCCTGTTCGAGCACAAAGACCGAGAAACGGGATTTGAGGATCTCGTAGAGTTCGGGGGCAGAGAGTTCGGCAAAGGGTTTGATTTGCAGGGTTATCCCACGCGGGAGAGGCGTTTTGTCGGTTGCCTTGAGTTGCTTGGGAGGATTCTGGAGCAAGAGCTGCTGCCGAATTTTGGCATAGGCATATTGGCGAACGGTGAGGAACTTGCCGACAATATGTTCGCGGTTGAAATTCTCCATCTCTTGCGTGAGCAGCTTGACCTGGACGGGATCCGCCATCATCGGATTGAGGATAGTGGTGATTTTGCCGTGTTGGATGCGGTGGGCTTTCTGCGCTTTGGACGGAGCCCCTTGGTAATGATTCATGTGATACTGATGCTCCGCGCCGTTGCGTGTGCGGTGCACCAAGTCGCTCTTTTTGTTGGTTTTACCGCTGACTTTAGAGCCGTCAATTCTGCTTACTTTTGCCATGGTTTTAAGGTAAAATGTATATATATACTACGTATATATATAGTGTATGTATATAATTGTAAAAATATGCGCTTTATCTTATGGGTATCTTGTGGTTATGTTGTGGTTATTCTATGGTGAGGGTACGATATGCTTCGGATAAGGGGGTGAGGGAGTAGTGAGAATGGTTTGAGATTGTTTGATGTTTGTTTGATGTTTGTTTGATGTTTGTTTGATGTTTGTTTGAAGTTGTTTGATGTTGTTTGAAGTTGTTTGAAGTTGGATGAAATTGGATGCAAAGATACAAAAAATATTTGAAAGGTGCAAATAAAAATGCAAAAAAATGCAGAAAAAAGCGAAAAAAAGTGAGAATTATTTGCATTTATGCAAAATTTTTCGTAACTTTGTCGCGGAAATCTGTTCAGAAAGGCGAATACCAACATCTAAACACCACGAATATGAAACGTTTATCTACTCTATTGATTGCTGTAGCAGCAAGCGTATTCTGTGTAATGACACACGTGCAAAGTGCAATGGCGCAACAAGCGCCGAGTATAAGCATTGACGGGGATTTCTCGGATTGGCAAAGAGTGCCTGAAGCGTATCTGGCAGAGGACACAGTTGACAGACTTGCAGAACATGAAAATTTGTATCGTATCCGCTTTTGCTCGGACGCAGAAAACGTATATTTTTATGCGGAGTTCAGTAACGAGATTGCCGAGGGTGTTGTCGAAGGTCAGACAGAAGGGGAAACAACGACCAACTATGTTGTCAATGTGGTTGATCTGTTTTTGGATACCGACAACAGCTCAGAAACGGGCTATAAGAATTATTTATGGACAGACGGCGGCGCGGACTATATCTTAGAGGGCATGCCTCATGAAGACTTTGGCGGACTATACGCCTTCTCAGGCGGAACAGACCAAGAGGGCTGGAACTGGGAAGAGGTAGCCGGTTCTGCCGCATTCTTAGAAGTGTCGAAATTAGTGACACTTGAAAACGGTCATGCAGCCATTGAGGGTAGCGTTGCGAGGAGTATACTTTCTATTCCAAGCGGCGCAGAGAGTATAAAGGTCGGTGTCACGACACAAAATGCAAGTTGGACGGAGAGCGGCGTTCTTCCGGAATCAATACTTGACGTGACGGGAGCTGTCGTTCGCGGCAACATGCTTGAAGTGCCGCTATATTACTGCGAGGGGATGACGTGGGGTTTGAGCAATATGGTTACAGCTCACCTGGACTGCAAGGGAAATCTGTACATTTGGGGCGAGGGAGAGATGCCGAGTTATTCGTTCGGAAGTTACGCACCGTGGCACGATAAGGATTATGTAGATCAGGTGGAACATCTCTATTTAGACAGCGCCATAACGAAAGTGGGCAGTTATGCGTTCTACGATTGCATTTACTTGCAATCCGTGGAACTGGGCAGCAAACTCGAAGAGATCAGTTGGAATGCATTCTACGGCTGCACGGGTCTGAAGACCATAACGATTCCAGACAGTGTGAAGATGATTGACAACAATGCGTTCGGGGAGTGCAGTGGTTTGGAGGAGATGATTTGTCTGGCAATGACTCCGCCGGATTTGGGCAATACGGTGTTCCTCGGGATGAGCAGCAGTGCGCCGCTTTATGTGCCTGCCGAAGCGTTGGAGGCTTACACAAGATCCGGCGATTGGGAGCAGTATCCGGGAAAAATATTGTCGTTGGATGAGCGAAAGGGAGAGGCGATTGTGGTGATTAACGGCGACACGATAAAGGTTGATCCGGAAGCGCCAACTACGGAAATAGATATCAACGGCGACGGAACGCTGGTATATGACACCGAAGAGAACACGCTGACGCTGACGGGTCTGGATGTAGAAGACGGCGAGGTAGAAGGCACGGTAATTGAATATTCGGGTACTGAGACGCTGACGATTGTGCTGACTGACGAATCGAGCATCACGGCGGATGTGGTTATATCTTCGTCAGCAGACGTGATCATCACCGGTGACGGAACACTGGTAGCGGAAGGCGTAGTGCCGATTGTGGGAACAGCAAACGCGAGCATCACGTTTGACGGAGTGAATATGATTGTTCGTTCGATTGCACCGAGCGAAGAAGCTATACGGCGAATCCGGAAGACACGTTGGGCAAAGCGGCTGGACGAGACAGGCGGGCCTGCTCTGTCGGGCTTCGGCAGCGCAGAGTTCAACAAGGTGGATATCACGCCGTCGGACGCGATGTACGGAGCAATCACCAGCGGCAGCTCGGACGCCGAGTTTGCGATGTATGTGATGAATGGCTTGGGTGAACAAGAAGTGCTGACGGAGTTCACGCTGACAGCCAAGACCAATGCAGTGGAGGATGTCCGCGCAGAGCACAAACCGGATCCGAGCAAGGCGATGTACAATGTACTGGGAGTGCAGGTTGGTGCAGAATATAAGGGAGTGGTGATACAAGATGGTCAGAAGTTCATGGTAAGATAGTTGAAAGTTGAGAGTTGAAAGTTGAAAGATATGCGAACAAGGTTTATTCGAATAGCGGCTGTGGCGGCGTTGCTTTTGGGCGGCACAGGCATTCAGGCACGGGTGGTGAAGATCGACGTGCCTGATCCGGCGACGTGGAAGAACGATGCGCTGGCGGCGTGCAACTATGGCGACACGGTGGAGTTTGATGTGCCGGTGATAGTGAACCGGAACTATAATACGGTAGGTTTGCGCATGAGCGTGCGACGAATATTCTCGCCTACGAACCAGGCTGTGCCGTTGAGCGAGGAGTACAAGCAGTTGCTGGCGCTGAACGGCAAGGCGGCGTTCAGTCTGACAGGTTGCGGGTACCACCGTAACGGCGAGCGGCTGCACAACCTGAAAGCCCGTGTGACAAGCCGGCTGGAAGTGGAGTACATTTCCGGCACGTGGGAAGGGAACAACACCCGCGAAGCCATTGAACGGAAAGTGCCGTCGGTGGATATGAAAGGGCAACACAATGTGCTGGTGTGCGGCGCGAACCTCGAATACTACCTTGTGGAGAATATTGGCACGGGTTACGGCGCTGACACGTACTACGAGCACCAGAAGCAACGGAAGAAAGTGCTGACAGCCCTGTCGAGGATTCACGCGGATATATATGGTTTGGTGGAGATAGAACAAGGGCAAACGGCATTGGCGGAGATTGCGAATGACCTGACCGAACTGACGGGTGATCCGTACGATTACGTCAACGACGGAGGAAGCGCAAGCGGATCCTATACGAAATCCGGCTACGTGTATCGCAGCGACAGGATTATGCCGGTGGGATTACTGACGCGCAACAACACCGTAGTACAGAGCAGAAAGATGATACAAGGGTTTATCCTGATTGAGAACGACGAGCGGTTCATATTCAGTATCAACCACTTCAAGGCTAAGTCCGGCACAGGCACAGGCAAGAATGCCGACCAAGGTGACGGGCAAGGCATATTCAACTACAACCGAACACTGGAAGCAATCAGTCTGTTGCAGAACATGGCTTCGTATCAGAGCTTCTATGAGGACAAAGATGTGCTGATCATGGGCGACTTGAACGCCTACGCGTTTGAAGACCCGATACGCACGCTGACGGATGCAAACATGTACGACTTGCACCGGTATTTCCACGCGGACTCGAGTTACTCGTACGTTTATGGCGAGCAGGCAGGCTACCTCGACCACGCTATAGCCAACGATGCTCTGATCAAGCAGGTGACGGGAATGAATGCATGGCACGTGAACTCCGATGAGTCGGACTATTATACCTACGACAAGTCGAATGACCAGACAGTGTTCCGTTACAGTGACCACGATCCGGTGCTGGTGGGACTGCGGTTGGACAGCACACGCTCTATCCCCTCGTCGGAATATGATCCGATAGAATACACGGCTATTGCGGTGATTGACGGCGAGACGTTCCTGACAAACGTAAGCGAGACGGGCGACGGCGAGCAACACGGGTACTATGAGATCTACGACATAACCGGTCACTTGGCACAAAGCATAACGCAGATAACGGATTCGCCGTGTCCGGTGGGGAATGAGTTGCCGGCGGGAATATATGTGATCCGAGTTTATTATGCGGGGAAAGTGAAGGCGCTTAAATTGATGAAGTAATGGACTTATTTGACAGTTTGCCGATAGAGGAGGCTGGACTCAGTGCAGAGCAAGAGATCAAAGCGCTGCGGGAAGAGTTGGCGGAACAGAACTACAAATACTATGTTCTGTCTGCACCTACTATGTCCGATAGGGAGTTCGACGAGAAGATGCACAGACTGCAAGAACTGGAGGCCAAACACCCGGAGTTGTACGACGCGAACAGCCCGACGCAGAAGGTTGGTTCAGACATCGGCAAGATTGACAGTTTTCCAAGAATCAAGCACAGGTATCCGATGTTGTCACTCGCGAATACGTATTCGAGAGAGGAAGTCGAGGACTGGGTGAGGAAGTTACCGCAGGGCGTGGAGATTGTGGCGGAGTTAAAGTACGACGGATTGAGTATATCGCTGTGGTACGAGAAAGGGAAACTCATTCACGCCGTGACGCGAGGTGACGGAACAGAAGGCGATGATGTGCTGCCGAATATAAAGACTATTGCGGGAATACCGCAAGTGGTAAGTGGTGCGCCTGACAGGCTGGAATTGCGGGGCGAAGTGTTGTTGCCTTGGGAGCGGTTTGAGGCGTTGAACAAACAGAGGGAAGAACAGGAAGAGCCGCTGTTCGCGAACCCGAGGAATGCAGCGTCCGGCACACTGAAACTACAGGACAGCCGCGAAGTGGCACGACGGGGCTTGACGTGTTACCTATATTATATGTTAGGCGAGCAGTTGCCGGGGAAAACACATTTCGAAAGGCTGGAATTGGCGCGGCAATGGGGATTCCCTGTGAGCGAGGCAATCAAGGTCTGCAAGGATGTTGATGAGGTGATGGCGTTCATTGCCTTTTGGGACACCGAACGCAAGAATCTGCCTGTGGCAACGGACGGCATTGTGCTGAAAGTAAACAACCTCGCCGAACAGGAAGAGTTGGGCTATACGGCTAAGTCACCACGGTGGGCGATAGCCTACAAGTTTGCGGCAGAGCGGCAACTGACACTGCTCAAACAGATCACCTATCAAGTGGGACGAACGGGCGTAGTGACGCCGGTTGCAAACCTTGAGCCGGTGCAGTTGTCGGGAACGATGGTGCAACGGGCTACGCTGCATAATGAGGATTTTATTCGGCAACTCGGCATCGCGGAGGGCGACAGAGTATATGTGGAGAAAGGCGGAGAGATTATTCCGAAAATAGTGGGGAAAGAAGAGAGCGATCAGCCATCAGCCATCAGCAGTCAGCCATTTGCATTTCCAACGGTTTGTCCGGAATGCGGGACGGAGTTAGTGCGCGTGGAAGGCGAGGCTGCGTGGCGTTGTCCGAACGAGGTGAGTTGTCCGCCGCAGTTGAAAGGCAAACTGGAGCACTTTGTGAGCCGAAAGGCGATGAACATAGAGGGTCTTGGCAGCGAGACGATTGCGCTGCTCTATGAGAAGGGCTTATTGCACTCAATAGCGGATATCTATGACTTGCGTCAGGAAGAACTGGCAGCACAGGAACGCTTGGGCGAAAAGTCGGCGCAGAATATTCTGCAAGCGATTGAGGCGTCCAAACAAGTGCCGTGGGCACGGGTACTATTTGCGCTGGGCATCCGAATGGTTGGCGAGACGACGGCAAAGAAGATTGCCAAACGTTTCCGCTCGATTGATGCGCTGCAATGGGCAAGCAAAGAGGAGTTAACGGGCATCGAGGATGTCGGCGAGCAGATTGCGGAGAATATTGTGGGATATTTTGCAGATATACGGAATCTGGAAATCATCACCCGTCTGCAAGCAGCGGGAGTGCAATTGGAAGCAGTCAGCGATCAGCAGTCAGCGATCAGTTTGCCGCAAGTGTTGGAGGGGAAGACGATTGTTATTTCGGGAACATTCAGTGAGCACTCGCGCGACGAGTACAAACAGATGATTGAGGACTACGGTGGCAAGAACAGCGGCTCGGTGAGCAAGAAGACGGACTTTATCCTTGCGGGCGAGAACATGGGGCCTGCCAAGCTCGACAAAGCGCGAGAGTTAGGTGTCAAACTGGTCAGCGAAGAGGAATTTCTTGCAATGATTCAATGATTGTTCACTAATTAAGCGAATTAAACGAAATGCAATGATAGACAATTGGTTATTCAAATATAAGAAGAAAAGGCTGCCGCAACGAGAGGTGGTTTTTCCGAACTACAGCAAGGTTCGGTCAGTGGCTGTGGTATATGAACAGGGAGTGGATGACAAGGGGATTGCATTGCTGGCTAAACGTCTGGAGAAAGACGGGATAATGGTAGAGGTCATTGGTTATGAACCAAAGAAAGACTTCAACTGGATGGGCAAGGCACGTCAGGAAGCGCTGACAGCCCTACCCTCGCAGCGGTTTGACCTGCTTATGGATCTGAGCACACATTACTATCTGGGGACACAATATATAGTGATGGCTATTGATGCGACATTCAAGGCAGGGCTGCGGTTTAATGAGGTGGATGAGAAAGACCAACAGGGGATACTGGATATGATGGTGAGTTTGCCTGCAAACCCCGAACCGGAACAGATTGCGGAGCAAGTTATTCATTTCATGAAGATGATCAACCAATAGTCGAAAGTCAAAAGTCGAAAGCAATGAAACAAATAATACAAGGATTAGGCACAGCGTTGGTGACGCCGTTTACGGAGACAGGAAAGGTGGACGAGGCGGCACTAAGACGGCTGTTGGACAGACAGATTGCGGCTAAGGTGGATTTCCTTGTTGTGCTCGGCACAACCGGCGAGGCGGCTACAATGACACCACGCGAACAACAATACGTACGACAGTTCATCGTGAAACATATAGCAGGACGAGTGCCGTTGGTGCTCGGCGTGGGCGGTAACTGCACTCAGGAGGTTGTGGAGCGGCTGGGACTGCTGCGTGAGGAGTTGAAGCGAGATTATGCAGCGATACTGAGTGTCTGCCCGTACTACAACAAGCCGCAGCAAGAGGGATTATTCCGCCACTTTGCGGCGATTGTCGAGGCATCGCCTATACCTGTTATCCTGTACAATGTACCCGGACGAACGGGTGTGAACATGTTGCCGGAGACGGTGCTACGTCTGGCAGCGGCGTACCCGCATCAGATCATCGGCGTGAAAGAGGCATCGGGCAATATAGAGCAAATTCGCACCATCCTCCGCGAAGCACGAGGCAGCGAGTTTGTGGTACTGTCAGGCGATGACGGGCTGACGGCTCCGCTGATGCTTGACGGTGCGCACGGATTGATTTCCGTACTTTCAAACGCCCTGCCGGAAGCCACAATGCGGCTGGTACATCAGCCCACAATGGCGCAACAGGAAGCACTGGACGGGCTGATTCGGGCACTATTTGCCGAAGGCAACCCAACTGGCATCAAGGCGCTGCTACAGATACAAGGCGTGGCAACCGACTGTGTGCGTCTGCCGTTGGTTTCGGCAAGCGAGGCGCTAAAGAATGATTTACGAAAACTATTAGAGGCTTATGAAAATAGCGATTTTCGGTAATGCAATGAAGCACGATACCTTGGATGAGGTGTCGCACTTATTGGAGTTTATGGAGCTCAGGCAGGTAGATGTCTATCTGTCGCAAGAACTCAGACAGGAGATGAACCTGAGAGAGTACCCGGCTTTCCCTGCGGAAGACGAGGCGTGGCAGGCGTTCACGGAAGAAGGGAACATGATTGACTTCGCATTGTCTATCGGCGGCGACGGAACGTTCCTGACTACCGCGTCGATCATCGGCAACAAAAATATCCCCATCGTAGGCATCAACTGCGGACATCTGGGATTCCTCGCCGAGGTGCAGACAAATCAGGTGGACATCATTATGGAGCAACTCATCAAAGGTCGCTACACGATAGAGCAACGTTCGCTGCTGTACGTGGAAGGCAAAGGCGGCCACCTGTCATCGCCCTACGCGCTGAACGAGATAGCGGTGATGAAGTCGGGATTGTCATCAATGATCACCATTGATGTGAGTGTCAACGGCTCACCCCTACACAGCTACGAAGCCGACGGGTTGGTTATATCCACACCTACCGGTTCGACGGCATATAACCTGAGTGTCGGAGGCCCTTTAATGGAGCCGCACGTAAAGGCAATCATCCTGTCACCTATCGCTACGCACAGGTTGTCTGTTCGACCGCTGGTTATTCCCGAAGAGTGGACAATAGACCTTAAGCTCAGCAGCCGTAACGGCAACTACCTTTTATCCGTGGACGGTCGTAGCCGTTCGCTGCTCAACGAAGTGCAACTGCACATCGAGAAAGCACCTTACACGACGAAGGTGGTGCAATTAGAGGAACATTCGTTTATTCAGGCTTTGAAAGATAAATTACAATGGGGCAAATGAGAATAATTTACATGGGCACGCCGGAGTTTGCCGTAGCGCCGTTGAAGGCACTGGTCGAAGGCGGATATAATATTGTGGCTGTCGTAACAATGCCCGACAAGCCGGCAGGGCGCGGACATCACATGCAGTATTCGGCAGTCAAGGAGTACGCGCTGTCAGTAGGATTGCCGGTATTGCAGCCGGAGAAGCTCAAAGACGAGGCGTTTGTGGAAGAGCTCCGCAGCTACCAAGCTGATCTCCAGATCGTTGTAGCCTTCCGCATGTTGCCGGAGGTTGTTTGGGCAATGCCAAGGCTCGGAACATTCAACCTGCACGCATCGCTGCTGCCGCAATATCGAGGCGCTGCGCCGATCAACTGGGCAGTGATCAACGGCGACAAAGAAACCGGTGTAACGACATTTATGCTCAAGCACGAGATTGATACAGGCAACATCATCCTCCAAGAACGCATTCCTATAGGCGATGACGAGAATGTGGGATCAGTTCACGACCGATTGATGGAACTCGGTACAAACCTTGTGCTCCGCACAGTAGATCTGATCGCCAAATCTGACGCTGAAGGCACACCGCTTCCCACTACACCGCAAGCCGAGATCAACGCAGGCGATTTGCGCCCCGCACCGAAGATCTTCAAGGAGACTTGTGAGATTGACACCACCAAGACCGTCGCCGAGGTGCATAACTTCGTTCGCGGATTAAGTCCCTACCCTGCGGCGTGGTGCAACCTGACGATTGGCGGCACAACCTACGAAAACGTCAAAGTCTTTGCCACCGAAAAATCCCACGGCGCCATCACCCTTCAATGCGCCGACGGCGAAATTAGCCTCACCGAATTGCAGCTGCCGGGGAAAAAGAGGATGGCAGCGAAAGCACTGTTGAATGGGTTGAGGTAGGCGCAATTTTACGATTTTGCAATAGTATTGGATGGAGTTGGAAACAGGCTGATTTGTAAGGTACGATTTATAAAAGAAGCAAAAAACAGGGGGAAGATAGCGATATTTATGGGAAAAATTTGCATATATCAAAAAATTGTTGTACTTTTGCAGCCGCTTTCGTAGAAGCAATGGTCCATTAGCTCAACTGAATAGAGTACCACACTACGGATGTGGGGGTTGCAGGTTTGAATCCTGCATGGATCACTCGCCGTCGGCACTCGGCGCTACGGATGTCGCCCTGCGACATAAAAGCGCATCGAGGCCTCGGCTCTCCCCAAAACAACTTTGACAAGTTCTTTTGGGGACCCCGGAAAAAGGACAGCGGATCTCCCAAAAAATTAAAGTTTTCGGGGACCCCGAAAAGAAGGGGAAACAAACAAAGAACGACGTGAAGGGAAACTTAGCGGAGTTCTTTTTTTTATCAAAAAGCAGATGACTACACAGGAGTTACAGACCATCAAACAACGGTTCGGAATTATCGGCAGCTCGCCGATGCTGGATCGGGATATAGAGATTGCTGCACAAGTGGCGGTGACCGACCTGAGTGTGCTGATTACCGGCGAGTCGGGTGTAGGTAAGGAGCATTTCCCGCAGATTATCCATGCGTGCTCGCCGCGCAAGCACGCGAAATACTTCGCCGTGAACTGCGGCGCCATCCCCGAGGGAACGATAGACAGCGAACTATTCGGGCATGTGAAAGGTGCTTACACCGACGCGCGCGCCGAGCGCAAAGGCTACTTCGAAGAGGCAGATGGCGGAACATTGTTCCTTGACGAAGTAGGCGAACTCCCCTTGCCTACCCAAGCGCGACTGCTGCGTGTGTTGGAAACAGGCGAGTTCATCCGGATGGGTTCGTCCGAAGTACAGAAGACATCCGTACGCGTGGTGGCAGCCACGAACCTCGATATGAAACGTGCGATAGCCGAAGGGCGATTCCGCGAGGATTTGTATTTCCGACTGAATGCCGTAGAGATTCGCGTACCTGCGCTACGCGATCGAAAAGAGGATATACCGCTGTTGTTCCGCAAGTTCACATCGGACTTCACAAACAAATACGCAATGCCGCGCATCCAACTGACGGACGAGGCGACAGAGCTACTGAAGAGTTACTATTGGTACGGAAATGTGCGGCAACTCAAGAACGTAGCCGAGCAGATCTGCGTGCTCGAGAAGAACCGCGAGGTAAATGCCGAAACGCTGCGCAAATACCTGCCGGCAAACGAACAAGAGCAACAACTCACGCTGTTCGGCGCCCATGCAAACATGGGTGGTGATCCGTACATGAACGAGCGGGAGCTGCTGTACAAAGTGTTGTTCGACATGAAGCGCGACATAGCCGAGCTCAAGCACCAGATGGCAGCAGCAACGGGTGGAAAACCGATGCCGACATCAAGTGCGATCGTGCCTACTGGAAACAGAATGCCTTACTCCGAACATCACAGTGAACATCAAGAAGCCGAAGTGCAAGAGGCTGAGATTGTGCGTGAGCAGCCGGAAGTGATTGATGAACCGCAGACCATGGGCGACGCCGAGGAAGCGATGATCAAGAAAGCGCTGGAGCGCAACGGCGGCAACCGCAAAGCGGCAGCTACAGAACTTGGCATCAGCGAACGGACATTGTACAGGAAGCTGAAAAGTTTTGAATAGTTGAATGTTGAGAGTTGAAAGTTGAAAGAAGTTGGAAAGTATATTAGTAGGATAGTTGTTGCGGCAATGGTTATTGCTGCAATGCCGTCGTGCCTGATCAGTTATCGGTTTAACGGTGCGAGCATTGACTACTCGAAGACGCAGAGTATAGCGATATCAGATTTCCCGAACAATGCGGCGCTGGTTAACCCTAACCTGTCCAACGCATTGTCGGAAGGTATACGAGACATATTTTCGCGTCAGACGCGCTTGCAGATCCTGCCTCGCAACGGTGATATGGAACTGGAAGGCGAGATTACCGACTACAGCCTGACGCCGATGGCGATTTCGGCAGACAGTTATGCCGCTGAAACGAAACTGACTGTCACTATCCGCGTGCGGTTCACAAACAACAAAGCCCCGGAAGAGAGTTTTGAGAAGACGTACAGCGCATTTCAGACCTTCAACTCGTCACGACTGTTGACCGAAGTGCAGGACGAACTGTGCACCGCTATGGTGACTGAGTTAGCGGAAAGTATATACAACGACACGGTAGCCAGATGGTAATTGACAGTTGAGAGTTGAAAGTTTAGGGTTTAGAGATTTTTTTTGCAGAAATATTTGCAAATATCAAAAATATTTTGTATCTTTGCGCTCGCTTTCGGCAAAAACGAAAAATTAACTTAAAAATAGATATGTACACATTATTTATCACACTGATTATTATTGCCTCCATCCTGTTGGTATTGTTGGTATTGATCCAGAACAGCAAGGGTGGCGGTTTGGCAGCAGACTTTGCAGGTGGCAACCAAGTGATGGGTGCTCCGAAGACAGCCGACTTCCTTGAGAAAGCCACATGGACATTGATTGCAGTTATTGCCGTATTGAGCATCCTCGCCGTAGGCGTACACAAACAGCAAGTACGCGAGCTGCAACAAGCCGGCGAAAGTGCAATCCAGAGCCAGGTGCAAGACGCAGCTGCCGAGCAGCAGACATCAACTGCTACTCCTGACTTCGGCGAATAAGCGCGTTCGGCAAATTGAGAGTCAACCACAATTAGCGGAAATGGGCTACATGCCACATTTCCGCTATGGCCTATAAAAGATATGCGCGCATGCGCGTTGTACGTGTGTGCACGTACATAGCGAACAAATGGTTCACAGATTAAGCAGATTTAACAGAAAAGAAGATAAACAATAATACCAAAATGAAAAAGTACAACTTTAATGCAGGCCCGAGTATCCTGCCACAAGAAGTAATTAAGCAGACAGCAGAGGCTGTTCTGGATTTTCAAGGTGAAGGACTTTCTGTTCTGGAGATCAGCCACCGTGCAAAGTATTTCCAGCCGGTAGTTGATGAAGCAGAAGCACTGTTCAAAGAGTTGCTGAACATACCCGAAGGTTACCGCGTATTGTTCCTCGGTGGCGGCGCAAGCCTTCAGTTCTGCATGGTTCCATTCAACCTGTTGGAAAAGAAAGCTGCTTACCTGAACACCGGCGTGTGGAGCAAGAAAGCCCTGAAGGAAGCCAAAGGTTTCGGCGAGGCAGTTGAAGTAGCCGCCAGCACCAACTCTATCCCGACGGATTATGAGATTCCGCAGGATGCCGACTATTTCCACATCACAACCAACAACACGATTTTCGGTACGGAGATCAGCGACGAGAAACTCGCAGAGATTTACAAGAAGAAAGGCAATGTGCCTTTGGTAGCCGATATGTCGTCCGACATCCTCAGCCGTCCGATTGACGTGAGCCAATATGACATTATCTACGGCGGCGCTCAGAAGAACCTCGCTCCGGCTGGTGTGACGTTCGTGATCATCAAAGAGAGCTGCCTGGGCAAAGTGAGCCGTTATATCCCGACGATGCTGAACTATCAGACGCATATTGACGGCGGTTCGATGTTCAACACGCCTCCGGTATTGCCCGTATATACGGCACTACTCACTCTGCGCTGGCTAAAAGCCAACGGTGGCGTGAAGTGGATTGAGCAGCGCAACAAAGCCAAAGCCGACTTGCTGTACAAGTGCCTCGATGAATCGAAGCTGTTCACACCGACGATCCTCAACAAGGAAGACCGCAGTCGCATGAACATCTGCTTCGTATTCAAACCCGGCTACGAAGATCTGCAGGACGAGTTCTTTAAGTTCGCTACCGAGCGCGGAATGGTAGGCATCAAAGGTCACCGTCTTGTAGGCGGATTCCGTGCATCGTGCTACAACGCGATGGATCTGGAAGGCGTGCAGGCACTCGTGGATTGCATCAAGGAGTTCGAAAAACTTCATTGATATGCCTTACTTCTCGTTTCATCATTCAGAACCAACCCGGAAGAAAACGGCACCAGCTGATTTCTTCACAACACTTGTGAATAAAATGAAAGTATTAGTAGCAACAGAAAAACCTTTTGCGAAAGTAGCCGTTGACGGCATTCGCGAGGTGATAGAGGGCGCCGGCTATGAACTAGCTCTCTTGGAGAAATATACAGACAAACTACAACTGCTTGAAGCCGTGGCAGACGCTGACGCATTGATCATCCGTTCGGACATTGTGGATGCCGAAGTGCTTGATGCCGCCAAGCAACTGAAGATCGTTGTTCGTGCCGGTGCAGGTTACGACAACATCGACCTTGATGCCGCTACCGCACACAACGTTGTAGCGATGAATACTCCCGGTCAGAACAGCAACGCGGTTGCCGAATTAGCTTTAGGCTTGATGGTTTATGCCGTTCGTAACCTTTACAACGGCACAAGCGGCACAGAACTGCTGGGCAAGAAACTCGGTATTCATGCCTTCGGAAACGTAGGACGAAACGTGGCTCGTATTGCACAGGGCTTCGGTATGCAAGTCTATGCCTACGACGCTTACTGCCCTGATGAGGCAATGGTGGCAGCCAACGTTACTCCACTCCACTCGGCGGAAGAACTGTACAAGACTTGCGACATCGTAAGTCTGCACATTCCTGCAACCGCTGAGACGAAGAATAGCATCAACCATGATCTCGTGAACCTGATGCCGAAAGGCGGCGTGCTGGTGAACACCGCACGCAAAGAGGTGATTGACGAGCCGGGATTGATCAGCCTGATGCAGGAGCGCACTGACTTGAAGTACATGACGGACATTATGCCCGCAGCCGACGCTACGTTCCGCGAGCAGTTTGCCGGACGATACTTCGCTACGCCGAAGAAGATGGGTGCGCAGACTGCAGAGGCAAACATCAACGCCGGTATAGCTGCCGCCAAACAGATTGTAGATTTCCTACAGAACGGTAACACACGCTTCCAAGTAAACAAATAATGCGTCGCATCATTTTCATAAGTCTGACGGCTTTGTTTGCCGCTGTAGCTTACGCACAACAACCGATGAACATCGAAAGCGTAGGCACAGCGACGCAGGTCGTTAACAACAAAGATACCTTGCTGATTTTCAAGGAGGAGATACACCTCAAATCGAAGATCGGCGAGGTGAACTGGTATTCCACAAAGACCAACGAGGTCGTCTATACCAACACCGACGAGATATATCCCGACGATGGCGGATATTACATCAAGAAGGATGACGAGCAGTACGCACCGGTTTATGCATTCTTGTACAGCGAGCCGGTCATCAACACGATTACCCTGACTGCGGAATGCGAGGCAACGACCTTAACCTTGCCGGAAGAGACGAATGATGCCAAGCCGCTCAGTTATACTCGTCCGAACGGTTCAACAGGTATATACAAGCGAGCCTGTACAATCTCGTACAACGCGCTTGCCTGGAACGGGGAGATGTGGGCTGATTCTGCAGCGCAGATGAACGACGAAAAATTGCAAACCGGCAACTACTATATGCCGGCATTGTACGGCGCGACACCTGTCAGCCTATGCTACGACTCAGTTATTCGTTATGAATTGGGGCTTGAACCTGCTTGCATAGAAACCGAACTGCCGGCTGATCAAGTGATTGCTATCAATCTGCAATTGACGCATATAGCCTCTACGTCTCGAGGAACGAAAGAGGAGAATGAGCCAAAACGTCCGACCAGCGAAACACTGGTTGAGACCAACCAGTATAGTGCGCCGTTGGATGTGGCATTCTACTCCAACCCTACTCCGGCAACAGAGTTCTATCAGTGGACGATTGTAGGTCCGTCGAATACAGTTACGCGTCACGACCAGGATATCCGGCATATATTCTCCGAACCCGGCAAATATACAGTGATTTGCAAGGTGAGAAACGCACTATGCGAAGCTGACTCGATGACAATGACCGTAGCTATCACGGAGTCGTTTATTGACGTGCCGAACGTGTTCACCCCGAACGGTGACGGTCAGAACGACGAGTTCCGTGTGGCATATAAATCGATTGCAGAGTTCCATTGTTGGGTGTATAACCGTTGGGGCAAACTCGTATATGACTGGACGGATCCCGCCAAAGGCTGGGACGGCACGATTAACGGTCGCCCCGCTGCCGAAGGAGCGTACTTCTACGTCATTCGCGCAAAAGGCACTGATGCCGCAAAAGGACAGGGCTATATCTCCAAACCGGCATATAACCGCGCCAAAAAGAATTCCGACACGAAGATACTGGGTATCTATCAGTTGTCCGGCGATATTAACCTTCTGAGAGGCAAAAGCAAATAATCATCTTGGCAGCCGGAACACTTACATACGACCAGATAATGCTGCAGCTCAAACAGCAGCAGTATAAACCTGTTTATCTCCTCTATGGTGATGAGCCTTATTACATTGATAAGGTTACTGACTACATAGAGGAGAATGTGTTGGATGAAGCCGGCAAGTCGTTTGATCAGGTTGTGCTGTACGGGCGAGATCTTGCAGAGAACGGCATAGGCGAAGCCGTGATGCAAGCACGAGGATTCGCGATGATGGGCGGATACAAGGTCGTTATTGTTCGCGAGGCGCAGATGATCAAGAAGTGGCAAGCTTTGGAGCAATACATTGCCGCACCGCAGCCACAGTCGATATTGGTGATTGCCTGCAAATCAGGCTCTGCGCCGAAAGTTCCTGCCTCGCCGCACGTGGCAGTAATGCAATCTACGCCGTTACGCGATTATCAAGTTGCCGGTTGGATTACACGCTACATAGATGAGTGGAACAAAAGCCAAGCCGCGCAAGCCAAAGAAGACCGCGTGACAATTGACCCAAAGGTGACGCAGATCCTTGCCGATAATCTCGGCACGAACTTGCAACAGATTGTACTCTCGCTGGAGAAACTGGTCAACGGTCGTCCGGCAGGTGTGAACGTAATTGACGCAGCCCTCGTAGAACGGAACATAGGCATCAGCAAGGATTACAACGGCTTTGAACTGCAAGACGCACTCATCACAGGCGATGCGTTAAAAGCCAACCGCATTGTGCGCTACTTTGCCTCGTCGAAAGACCATCCGATTCAGAAAGAGTTGCCGCTGCTGTTCGGTTTCTTTGCCAACCTGATGCTTTTCCACTACCTGCCGAACAAGAACGACGAGCGCGCCGTAGCAGCCGTGCTGAAAATCAATCCTTTCCTTGTGAAGAACTACGCCCGTGCCGCGCAACGCTACAGCGCCGGCAAAACGTTCCGGATTATCTCGTATTTCCGCGACACCGATGCACGCAGCAAAGGCATCGGCACAGGCTCTGCCACGGAAATAGATCTCTGGAAAGAACTAATTTACAAAATATTACATTAACCGAGGGATAGATTTGTATGCTTGCAACCCTCTAAATTAAATGCTAAAAAACAATGAATTATTTATTTACATCGGAGTCCGTTTCTGAAGGACATCCCGACAAAGTCGCTGACCAGATCAGTGACGCCATATTGGATAATTTTCTTGCTCTTGATCCCTCGGCTCACGTAGCTTGCGAGACAATGGTTACAACAGGTCAAGTATTCGTAGCCGGTGAGGTTACGGCAAAAAAGTATATTGACCTGCCGAACATTATCCGCCGAACCATTCATGATATAGGTTACACCAAAGCCGCGTACAAGTTCGAGGCTGAGAGTTGCGGTATTCTGCAAGCTTTGCATGAGCAGAGCGCGGATATCAATATGGGTGTGAGCCGCAGTTCGAAGATGGCACAAGGTGCCGGTGACCAAGGAATGATGTTCGGTTACGCCTCGTCGGAAACCGACAACTATATGCCTCTCACCCTCGACTTGGCGCACACACTCGTCTATACCCTCGCCCGTATCCGCAAGGAAGGCAAAGAGATGACCTACCTTCGTCCCGATGCCAAGAGCCAGGTAACAATGGAGTACGATGAGAAGAACCGTCCCGTACGTATTCAAACCATCGTTCTCTCTACACAACACGACGAGTTGACAGCCGACGGTCGCAAGGTTACGCCCGAACTCATCAAGCAAGACGTAGTAGCCATCCTTTTACCTCGCGTAGCCAAACGTGACGCGCGCTATACTGCCCTACTCGAAACGTTCCTTGGCGATGAGCGCACTGAACTGCTGGTGAACCCAACAGGCAACTTCGTTATCGGTGGTCCATACGGCGACACGGGATTAACAGGTCGCAAGATCATCGTGGATACCTACGGTGGAAGAGGCGCACACGGAGGCGGTGCATTTTCGGGAAAGGATCCCTCGAAAGTCGATCGTTCGGCAGCTTACGCGGCACGCTATATAGCCAAGAACATGGTTGCTGCCGGTGTAGCCGACGAAGTGCTCGTTCAGGTCAGCTATGCTATCGGCGTTGCCAAACCAGTGAGCCTATATGTCAACACCTACGGGACAGCTAAGGTAAAAATGAACGATGCCGAGATTGCACGACGCATCGGTCGATTATTTGACCTGCGTCCGGCAGCCATCATCCGTGATCTCAAACTCACACAGCCCATGTACGAGGAGACAGCCCGTTACGGTCACATGGGGCGAACCAACGAAGTGGTTACCAAATCGTTTATCGACTCCGACGGCAAACCGTTCAGCCGTGAGGTTGAACTGTTCACATGGGAGAAACTCGATCGCGTTGACGCAATCAAACAAGCTTTCAAACTCTAACAGACACAAACTATCATGAGCGAGAAGAATATCGTTCTTCAGTCGTGGATTATCACCATAGCCGTTCTGCTGTTGGTGGCATTGGATCAGGCATTGAAACTGTATATCCGCACACACTATATGCTGGGTGAGGCGCATGAAATTCTGCCGTTCTTCCAGATCTGCTTTGTGGAGAACAACGGAATGGCATTCGGCATTCAATGGCTACCCAAGTGGTGCTTGACAGCATTCCGCATCATCATGGTTGGCGTATTAGGCTGGTACATCAACATGCTACTCAAGCGAGGCGTTCGCACCTCGTACTTGACGATGATTACGCTTATTACTGCCGGTGCTATCGGAAATATCATTGACTGCGTATTCTACGGAAAGTTGTTCGGCTACGAGACGTGGTTCTACGGCAAGGTCGTAGATATGCTGTACTTCCCGCTCATCCACAATGCAGCCGGCGAGACACTGTTCTTCCGACCGGTGTTCAATCTTGCTGATTCGTATATCACGGTGGCAGTGTTTGCCATCATCCTGTTCTTCCGAAAAGATTTGAACGATAGTTTAGAACAAGAAAAAGCATAATACAGGAAAAAGCATTGTACAAGAAAAAGCGGCTTAGTTGGGCCGCTTTTTCATGTATTCGATTTCTCGAGATTTCGATATATCGATATTTCGAGAATTCGAGATTAGATTCCCAGACTTGCTTTGATAGCCGGAACACGTGCTTCTGCCTCGGCAGTGCAACGCTCGTAGTCGACACCTGTGAACGGTTTGCCGGACTTAACAGGGATCTCGAAGTAGAACTTGATCTTCGGCTCGGTACCCGACGGGCGAACACTGACTTTCAGACCGCCCTCAGTGAAGTATTGCAGCACGTTCGAGGTAGCGTTGAGCGGCATCTCAATCGGGCTTTCTACCCACTTGCCGTCTTTGAGTTCCTGTTGCTTGAGGAGCTTGAAGTCTTTGATCTTAACGACCTTCTCGCCGGCAATCTCCTTCGGAGCGTTTGCGCGGTAGTCAACCATCATCTGTGCAATCTCCTCGGCACCCGTCTTACCCGGGCGAACAACGTTGATCGTTGTCTCGCGTTGGAAGCCGTAGTCCTCGTAGATCTTAAGCAGGTAATCATAGAGCGTCATGCCGTTGTCCTTAGCGAAGGCTGCGATCTCGCAGATCAGGCAGATAGCCGACGGCGAACATTTGTCGCGCACTGCGTCGTACGGCAGGAAGCCGAAACTCTCCTCACCACCGCCGATGTATTTGCGTTTGCCTTCCCACATACGAATACGGTTGGCGATCCACTTGAAGCCCGTATACTCGTCGGTAAGGGTAACGCCCTGTGCATCAGCAATCTTGCGGATGAGTTCGCTGGTAACGATGGTCTTAACGATAAACATATCATCGCGCAGCTTACCCAGACGCTTCATGTTGTTGATGATGTAGTAGTGATACATGATGTTCGTCTGGTTGCCGTTGATGATCACCCACTCGCCCTTGTCGTTGCGGCAAACGATAGCTATACGGTCAGCATCGGGATCGGAAGCGATAACCAGATCAGCACCAAGCTTGGTGCCCAGGTTCATACCCATAGTCATAGCCTCGGCGTTCTCGGGGTTCGGGCTGACAACGGTTGAGAAGTTGCCATCGATAACCATCTGCTCGGGCACTACGTGGATGTTCTGGAATCCCCAGCTGCGCAAACACATAGGCACGATCTGACGACCGGCACCGTGCATCGGAGTGTAAACGATGTTCAGATCTTTCTGACGAAGGATGGTCTCCTGATCAATCATTACGGTCTTAACTGCCTGCATGAAGTCGTAATCCATCTCGCCACCGATGATCTCGATGAGGTCTTTGTTAGCGTCCCACTTCACGTCAGCCATGGTCACTTTGTTCACCTCGTCAATGATTCCCTGATCGTGCGGCTGGAGCACTTGCGAACCATCCTCCCAGTAAGCCTTGTAGCCATTGTACTCTTTCGGGTTGTGCGATGCTGTAACGTTCACACCACCCTGGCACTTGAGGTGACGGATAGCGAAGCTAACCTCAGGAGTAGGACGAAGACTCTCGAACAGATATACCTTAATTCCGTTAGCGGAGAAGATATTAGCAACCGTCTCGGCGAACAAACGACCGTTGTTACGGCAGTCATGACCTACAGCTACTGCAACTCTTCCGTTCTGTACGTTCTGGAAACCGCCTTCACGCTGCACTTTCAGCAGGTAGTTGGCATAACCTTGTGTTGCCTGGGCAACAATGTACTTGTTCATTCGGTTGGTACCTGCACCCATTATACCGCGCAGACCGCCGGTACCAAACTCCAAGGTGCGATAGAATGCGTCGATGAGCTCAGTCTTGTCCTCAGCCTCCATCATAGCTTTCACTTGTGCGCGAGTCTCCGCGTCAAACGGCTCACGAGTCCACACCTCGGCCGTTTCCATAATTTTCTTCAGTTCTTCGTTCATGATAAATAAGATTTAATTTGTTAATATTATTGTAATTTTTCTGCTATTCTCCGTTGTATTCGCTCTTCTACTTCCTGTTCACCTAATGTGGTGAGTACGTCATGGAAGAAAGCTGTCAGCAACAGTCGGCGTGCTTCTTCAGGGGCTATACCACGCTGTTGCATATAGAACAGCGCACTCTCATCAATCTGCCCAGTTGTTGCACCGTGCGAGCACTTCACGTCATCGGCATAAATCTCCAACTGCGGCTGAGTGTGCATCGTGGCAGTCGGTGACAGCAGCACATTGCGGTTCGTTTGTCGAGCATCAGTGTGTTGTGCGTTTGGGGCAACAATCAGTTCACCTACAAACTCTGCACGTGCATTGTCTTTTACAGCGAACTTAAGCAGTTGGTTCGACTTGCCGTTTGGCACACTGTGCTTTACGTGCGTGCGAACTTTGATTTGTTGCTTGCCGGTCAATACTCCTAAACCGTATATATAGGTCTCCGCGTATTCGCCTACCTGTTCAATGTCCAATAGCGCATTACATGTTGTGTTATCATCTTTTTCCAAGCAGAACAGATGAATCGTCAGCACACTGTCTTCCTCTTGTATTATCCGCCACTGTGCCGTTTCGTCCGAAACATGTGCGATAACCAAGTGCTTGTGCTCACCTGCTGCTATATGTAAATGTTGCACACTCATTGCATCAATCCCGCATAACCTTTCTCTTCCAATTCAAGCGCCAACTCCTTGCCACCTGTGCGGACGATTTTTCCGTCAGCGAGGATGTGTACGTAGTCCGGCACGATATAATCAAGCAGTCGCTGATAGTGCGTGATTACAATCGTTGCGTTTTCTTCTGTGTGCAGTTTGTTCACGCCTTCGGCTACGATGCGCAAAGCATCTATATCCAAACCGGAGTCTGTCTCGTCAAGAATAGACAGGCAGGGCTCTAACATTGCCATCTGAAAGATCTCGTTGCGTTTCTTCTCGCCGCCTGAGAATCCTTCGTTAACGCTACGACCGGTCAGTTTGTTGTCAAGTTCGACGAGTGAGCGTTTGGCACGCATCAGTTTAAGGAACTCGCCGGCATTGAGTGCTGGCATACCCTGGTGTTCGCGCTTGGCATTAACCGCCGCACGCATGAAGTTCGTCATGCTCACGCCGGGAATCTCAACAGGATACTGGAACGAGAGGAACAATCCCTCACGTGCGCGCACCTCGGGAGCCATACTGAGCAGATCTTTGCCATTAAAGGTCACTTCGCCCTCGGTTACCGTGTAAGCCGGATTACCGGCGAGCACGGCACTGAGCGTTGATTTGCCCGCACCGTTCGGTCCCATGATCGCGTGCGTCTCACCTGCATTGATGTGCAGGTTAATGCCTTTCAATATTTCTTTGCTCGCAATTGAGGCATGTAAGTTCTTTATATCTAACATCTATTCGTTAATTACTGCCATGATTACTTTGCCGACCTCTTGCAGAGTATTGGGGCTGATGTTGCTCATATTGTCATTCTGCGTGTGCCACCACCATGGAAAACCCGTTTCCGAGGGAACATAATGGATAATGTCCACACAAGGAATCTTTGCTATGGTATTCACATAATAGTGATCATCCGTTATCGGGTATGCTCGTCCATCTGTAAACCGGTGAGCATAACCTAACTGCTCGGCTACATGCCAAATCTTATCTACATATTTCTTGGCATATTGCTCACTGTAGTATTCGCGCGGGAACGCTGCGTTTGGGTCGCCTACCATATCCAGCAGCACGCCGAAGGCGTACTCTTGGCTCTTGGCTCTTGGCTTTCCACTTTCTACGTACATCCTCGACCACAGTTGTGCACCAAGACACCATGTGTGGGGTAATTGCTGACCGGTATAGAATGCCGGTGTACCCATATCTTCGCAGTCAAACAGCACAATCTCTATCGGTCGCCGGTGTTCACTCAGTTGTTGCCACTGCCGTGCTACCTCCATCAGCACACCTACTCCACTCGCACCGTCGTTGGCACCCGGGATAGGAATCATCCGCTCGCTGTAGTCTTCTTCCTGATCCGCCCACGGACGACTGTCGTAATGGGCGCACAGCAAGATAGCTTTTTCGTTAGCATGGGCAGAATCCGCCGAAAGGTGAGCACATATGTTCGCCACACGTTGCCACGCGCCGTCGTAGCGTTGTACCTCGCCGGTCTGAATCTCGACTTTCGCACCAAAACGCTCCAGCGTACTTCCTAAGAATTGTACGCATTGATTATGCGCATCACTTCCGGGCACCCGCGAACCAAACGCCACCTGACCGGCTACGTAAGCGTACGCACTGTCGCCACTGAACGCTACCTCAGGCACAGCCAAAGTACTCGTCTTAGGTGTAGCCCCGCATCCAGCAAGCAGTAGAATGCAAAAAAGCAATATGTTAGAAGTTCTGCTCACTGATACTTCTATGCTCTTGTATTGCGAGAATCGTTTTGGCGATAGGCAAAGCCATACTTACGACTTTAACCTTCGGGCAACGCGTTGTGTCAAACGGTATCGAATCAGTGATAACCAGTTCATCCAGTTCGCTCTCCATCACGCGTTCACAGGCGTTGCCGGACATAATGCCGTGCGAGATGACGGCACGCACGCTTTGTGCACCATTCTCCTTCATCACCTTGGCTGCCTTGCAGAGTGTTCCGGCTGTATCCACTATATCGTCAAGGATGACCACATCCTTACCGGCTACGTCACCCAACACGCGCATCTCGCCTATCTGGTTAGCTTCCGGACGGTGTTTGTAGCAGATTACCATTGGCACCTCTTTGCCTGTTTGCAGATGCAGTTTCTTGCAGAAGTTGGCTGCACGCTTCGAGCCGCCTACATCCGGCGAGGCTATGATCAGATTATCCATATTCAGGCTCTCCACGTATGGTGCCAGCACATTGCTGCCATACAAGTGATCAACGGGGATATCAAAGAATCCCTGTATCTGCTCGGCGTGCAGATCAACTACAATCACTCGGTCAGCGCCGGCAACCTGTAGGATGTTCGCCACAAGTTTCGCACCGATGCTTACACGCGGCTTGTCTTTCCTGTCCTGACGTGCCCAGCCGAAGTACGGGATGACAGCAATCACCTTGTACGCACTAGCACGCTTCGCAGCGTCAATCATCAACAGAAGTTCCATCAGATTGTCCGCTGTCGGGTTAGTGGACTGAATAAGATAAACGGATTGTCCGCGAACGGAATCCTCGAACGTAGCGGCGTACTCGCCGTCAGAGAAACGCTCAATCTTCACATGCCCTAATTGACAGTTAAGATGTTCGCACACACGCTGCGCAATAGCCTGACCCTGGCTACCCGCAAAAACCTTGTAAGGATTAGCCTCTATGAGCATATTGAATGAAATTTAAATTTCGCCACAAAGTTACGAAAAAAAAATGAAAAATCCAAATTTTTTATCAAAAAAAGCCGCTATGCGGCTCTTTTTTTTCAATGTTATCTTTTTGTACGAATATAATCTGTCAGTTGACGATAAATTTCCTCTTCAAAATTGCTATTTAGAGCAGGGATAGATTGCAGTAATTCAATGTGATGTCGGATTACCTGCTCGTCATCTCTTACAGCAGGTCCGGTCTGGGCATCTTTCGGAGCAAGGTTGTGCACCTTGGAGGCTGTCTGGTCGATGAGTGGCAGCAATACCGAGAACGGAATACTCGTTCCTTTCAGTATATCCGCCGCTATGCGGTACATACAGTTCGTAAAGTTGTTGGCAAACACTCCGGCAACATGCAGCCGTTCGCGGTCGGCTTGGGTCGTTTCGATCACACGCGGCGAGAGCGTCAATGCCAAAGTGTAAACCGCAGCGACGTCGTCAATATTTCTCGCCTCGATGAACAAAGGAATATCCGTGAAGTCGTCAATAGGTTGCGCTTTGCTGAATGTCTGGAAGGGATACAAAATGCCGCAATGCGGTTTATCCTCACCAAACACCGAGATCGGCACCGTGCCCGAAGTGTGCACATGTACGGAACGTGCGGGAGCATGCACCGCAGCAATCACCTCGCGTAAGGCTTCGTCGCGAACGGCGTAGATGTAAACATCCGCTAATCCGCTAATCCCCTCATCCACTAATCCGCTAACCAGTTCGCGCGAACTAATCATCGGGGCTTCGATCCCTTTCTTACTGAACGCGGCATGCAAACTCGTTGCCACATTACCGTTTCCTATAATCGCTATCCTCATGAATATTAGAAGATTTATGATTTGAATATTACAGCACTCCCAACCCGTTCAACACAATCAGCAAAATGGCAAGCGGCACAATGAAACGCAGCACAAACAGGTAAAACATCCTTGTCCAACGCTTTATCCATTTTTCGTTAGGTTGCACACTTTTCTTGCCTATCTTATGCAACCTCCAGCCCACGAACACCGCCATGCCCAATGCGCCAAGCGGCATCATCACACAGGCAGAAACAAGGTCACTATATTTGAATACTTCGGGCACGAACACGCACGTTACGAGCAAGGCAATCACCAACGCCGAGGTAATAAGCACTGCTTGACGCCTATTGAGGGAATGTTTTTTGCCGGCTGTTGCTTCGCAGATAAACGCTACGACCACCTCCATCAGCGAGATTGTTGAAGTGATAGCGGCTATACACAGCAGCGCAAAGAACAGTACACTGCTCAGCCACGGCAGAGTCATCTTTTCGAAAATTGCCGGCAGTACCACAAACACTAATTCAGGACCTTCGGCAGGGTCAAAGCCGAACGCAAATACAGCGGGGAAGATGATCACTCCCGCCAACAAAGCGACTATGGTATCCAGCACAATCACCTGAACGGATGTGGCTATAACATTCTGACCTTTTGGCATATACGCTCCATACGTAATCAGCGCACCCATACCTATCGAAAGGCTAAAGAAGCACTGTCCCATGGCTTCCATAACAACCCGAGGCGTGATCTGCGCAAAGTCAAACCGGAAGAAGAACCGCATACCGGCGCTGCTGCCGTCCATCATCAGCACTACACCTGCCATCAGCAACATCAATATGAGCAGCAGAGGCATCAGCACTTTGCTCAAGCGCTCAATACCGGTGTTGACATCAAACCACAACACTCCGGCCGTCAGCAAGACCGGCAATATGCCGAATCCTATCATCCTGATATTGCTGGATTGGATCGTATCAAAATGAGCATTCAACTCTTGTGCACTCAAGCCGCCTAAAGCGTTTGTCACCGCTTCTACAAGGTAATTGAAACACCAGCCGGTTACAACAAAGTAAAATCCCATAATCACAAACGCCGTGAGCATGCACAGCCAACTGAGCCACTGCCAGCGGTTGTTGCCGCTCAATGCATGGAAAGCACCGTACGCACTCTTGCCCGAACGCTTACCGATCATGAACTCCGTCATCAGCAGCGGCATACCGAACAGTAGCACACAGAGCAGATACACAACAAGGAATGCTCCGCCTCCGTTCTCTCCGGCGATGTACGGGAACTTCCAGATATTACCCAAGCCGACAGCACTGCCTGCCGCCGCCATGATCAATCCGACCTTCGAAGAAAATGTTGTCTTTTTATGCGCTGACATAAATTGTACAATTAACCATTATCATTTTTATAGTATTGAATGCAAAATTACAAAAAAAAAATGATATTTGCAAGAAAATGTGAAAAAAAAACACTTTTACCTTTTCCTGTAGCAATTTACTGCACATCTATAGAATAACTAATGTCAAAATGACAGCAAAAAGATTGACGGCACAAAATTTGTAGTCAAAGATTATGGAGCGCTTGCACTCAACGAAAAGAGACCATTGCGTTCAAAAAAATAAGATTCAAAACAAATACAATAATGACAACAATTCCAGTATTACTATTAACCGGCTATCTGGGTAGTGGCAAGACGACCCTACTCAACCGGATTCTAAACAACCGTCAAGGCATTAAATTTGCCGTGATAGTCAACGACATCGGTGAAGTGAACATTGATGCCGATCTGATAGCCAAAGGCGGAGTGGTCGGACAAAAAGACGACAGCCTTGTAGCCTTGCAGAACGGCTGTATATGCTGCACGCTGAAGATGGATCTCATTGAACAACTCAACGAAATTACCTCGCAAAAGAAGTTCGACTACATCGTGATTGAGGCATCTGGAATATGCGAACCAGCACCTATTGCACAAACAATATGCTCTATCCCGCAGATCGTGACGAACTACGCGGGTCATGATCTGCCTCGCCTCGACTGTATTGTAACCGTGGTAGATGCTCTGCGAATGCGTGACGAGTTCGGATGCGGTGACGCGCTTCAACAAGAGCATATAGGCGAAGAAGACATCGAGAAACTCGTGATTGAGCAGATTGAGTTCTGCAACAAGATTCTGCTCAACAAGGCTTCTGAGATAAGCCCGAGTGAACTGTCGCACCTCACAGCCATCATCCGTGCTATCCAGCCGAAAGCAGAGATTATCCCCTGCGACTACGGCAACGTTGATTTTGACAAGATATTGAACACTCGCGCCTTTGACTTCGACGATGTGGCTACCAGTGCCGCTTGGGTGCATGAGGTCGAGGCTGTTGGAAACGAGGATGACGATGTGATGTCCCCCGATGAAACGGGGGAACGGGCTTGCGAAGCAAGCAGAGGAAAGGGGGAACATGAACATCATGAGCACGAGGAGCACGAGCACCATGAACATCATCACGATCACGAACATCATCACCACCATCACCATGACGATGAAGGTGAAGCCGAGGAGTACGGAATAGGTACGTTTGTGTATTTCCGCCGTCAGCCTTTTGACCTGAATAAGTTCGACGAGTTTGTTGCCCGTCATTGGCCGAAAGAAGTGATCCGTGCAAAAGGAATGTGTTACTTCGAAGATGAGTACGACATGTGCTACGTGTTCGAGCAGGCAGGTAAGCAGTTCGGACTCAAGCAAGCCGGACAATGGTACGCTACGATGCCCGAGGAAGAGTTGATGCTCATGGCAAAATCCGAACCGGGCATCCTACGAGAGTGGGACGAGCGCTACGGCGACCGAATGCAGAAACTCGTATTCATTGGACAGCACCTTGACAAAAAGGCTATCACCGAACTTCTGGATGCATGCCTTGCCTAAAACAAAAGACCGCAAATTTGCGGTCTTTTTGTTTGTTAAACAGCTAACTATTTAACGGTTTAACCATTGTAGGCATAGTTGACAAGGTCGCCGTTGATATACTGATCATACGCCTGCATGTCAATCAGTCCGTGACCTGACAAGTTGAACAGAATAACCTTTTGTTCGCCTGTTTCGGCGCAACGTTTGGCTTCTCGGATTGTTGCTGCTATCGCGTGCGCGCTCTCAGGCGCGGGTATAATACCTTCTGTACGCGCGAAGAGCGTAGCTGCCTCAAACGTTTCGAGTTGCGGAATATCCACACCCGACATCATTCCATCCTTCAACAGTTGGCTGACAATCACACCAGCTCCGTGATAACGCAATCCACCGGCGTGAATGTTTGCCGGTTTGAACTCATGACCGAGCGTGAACATCGGCAGCAATGGCGTGTAACCTGCACTGTCGCCAAAGTCGTAACGGAACTCACCGCGCGTAAGTTTAGGACAGCACTCCGGTTCAGCAGCAATGAACTGTGTCTGCTTGCCTTCCAATATATTATGCCGCATGAATGGGAACGCTATACCGCCGAAGTTACTGCCACCGCCAAAGCAAGCAATAACCACATCTGGATACTCACCGGCTTTAGCCATCTGTTTCTCTGCCTCCAAGCCTATGATCGACTGATGAATAGCCACATGATTGAGCACCGAGCCGAGCGTGTATTTGCAGTTCGGCGTAGTAGTGGCGAGTTCAATTGCCTCGGAGATTGCTGTACCGAGCGAACCCGGGTGATTCGGGTCACGGGTGATTATATCCTTACCGGCACGTGTTGACATCGACGGTGACCCTTCGACCGTAGCACCAAACGTACGCATGATACTTGAGCGGTAGGGTTTCTGCTGCATCGATACTTTCACTTGATATACCGCACACTCCAGCCCGAAGACCTTGGCTGCATAACTGAGCGCTGCGCCCCACTGACCGGCTCCGGTCTCGGTGGTGACATTCGTCACACCCTCCTGTTTGCAATAGTAGCACTGCGGAAGAGCCGAATTAAGTTTGTGTGAACCAAGAGGATTGACACTCTCGTTCTTGAAGTAGATATGTGCCGGAGTACCGATAGCTTGTTCCAAACCATAAGCACGCACCAAGGGCGTAGCACGGTAATACTTGTACATATCAAGCACAGGCACAGGGATATCTATCCATGCATGCTCGGTATCAAGTTCCTGTTTCGCACACTCACGGGCGAAAATATGCGACAACTCATCTACTCCCACCGGCTCCTTCGTAGCCGGATGAATGGGCGGCATAGGCTTGTTGGGCATATCCGCCTGAATGTTGTACCACTGTGTCGGCATTTCCGACTCGTCTAATAAAAAACGTTTTTGCATAAACAATAAGTTAGATTAATAATATAGTTGATTTTTTGTATTCAGCTTACTTGCCTATAAGCCAACCGTAATTCTCTTTGGTAGTCATCTTAATCCAAGCCACACCGGCAGAGCCGTTGATAAACAGGAAGAAGATGAACAGAACAATCGAGAACACATTGTGCAGAAGGATAAACAATCCTATTCCGGCAACACTGTATATGATCCAGTAGATCCACGCATCGTTCTTACGGTAAATGAGCCAGTAGTTAGCAAGGAACGACGACGAGATCATCAAGCCGTTGAGCAGTTTGATGGTAATATTCTCCGTCAAACCGTCATTGAGGAATGCAAGCGATGCCATAACATAGTCACCTGCCGTAATAAACACGAACAGAGCAATCGTCAGCCAGAAACGTGGTGTATCCAAAAACTTCGTCTCAAAGCTGGCACCTCCGTCCCCTTTCGAACGACTCCACTTATAGATAGACATCATCTGGAAAGGAACGAACACAAAGAAGTACAGGAAAGTACTGTCAATCTGTCCCTGCAACAGGAATTGCACACCCAGTAATATAGACATCACTATACCGGCAAAGAATCCCGTGAAGTTCTGCGGGTCGCGGATAGTCAGGATATACGCTACGCCCACGATACTGGCAGGAATACCAACACACCACGCCGCATTGCTGAAATGCAACAACTCGTAGTCAAACATAGCCTGAGCACCCCAAAGCAAAAGCATCAATGCTCCGTATATTCCGATGGAAATAAGTAGATTGCGGCCTAAAGCCAGCCAAAGATTAGAGTTTTTCATGATTTTAATATGTTAATTTTTGTATAAATTGTTGTTCCAATTCTTCTATATTGCTGATGTCACGCAGTAACGGACGAATATTCAGCACCCTTTGCCTTACGCTCTGCACAGCATGTTTCTGCAGTTTGGTTTCACTCGGCGTGATTGCCTTCTCCAAAGCATCCAGATCCACATCATACAGCAACGTACCGTGCACAATTGTCGCGTTCGGCAAAGCATAGCAGGCATTTCCGCTGACTTTTCTGCCATCCACAAGGATGTCATTGTGCGCCGTCGTAACAGCATTCAGTCCCAATGAGCGCAACACATCCGCCACCGCACCAAGAAACCGCTCAAACACCGCTTCGCTATGTGTATCCGGTGAAATGAGACTGAGCATAAGATTTCCTTTGTCAGCATACACACACCCTCCGCCACTCTTTCGTTGCACAACCTTGATGTCGTGCGCACGGCAATAGTCAAGGTTCACTTCAGCTTGCACATCTTGATGCCGCCCGTAAATCACCGTAGGCTCAACCGTCCAACAGAAGAAGAGTTCTTCCTCTACATTCTGCGCCAAGCGTATCTCCTCATCGAGATACCACTGCAACAGTTGTCCTTTTGGCACATCAACGTGTTTCATCTGACGGCTGATTGCTGAATACTGAATGCTGACGACTACTTATCAGTTGCATCCAACAGGATGAACGCAGCCCAGAATCGCGGATGAGCAAACGGGTACTTCTTCGCCTTGTTAGCCGCCTTGACTTGCGACTGACGGAGGAAGTTCAGTTTACGCGCTTGGGTCTCTTCCGTATCATCTTCCTCAATAGGCTCGGGCTTGAATCCGCGCAGGTCATATTGTGCACTACGCAATGCTTCACGCGGAGTCATGCCTTCGTTCAGGTGCTGGTAGAACGAGCGCATCATCTTCTCCGTCGCCTCGTCGTTCACCGGCCAGAGTGACATAATCAGCGCGTGCACACCGGCTTTCTTGAATCCGCGTTGCAGACCCATTACGCCATCTGATGTAATTGCACCAAGAGCCGTCTCGCAAGCAGAAAGCACCGTCAACTGATTACCTGTCAAATTCAGCCTTGCGATCTCTTGTGCGGTCAGAATGCCGTCTTCGCGCGATGGCTCTACATCTTCGCCCTTCCAAGCGCTCTCCGAATTAGCAAGCAGCATGCCTGTTCGTTGCATGGCATTCGTCTCGGTTACATCCGACAAACAGAAACCGTGCGTAGCGATATGCATCAGTTCAGGTGCTTGACCGGTCATACTCTTGAACCGCTCTTCGGAAGCATCCATGGCTGTGAACATATTCTTCGCACCGATCTGCTCGGCGATGGACTGCACTTCGCTCAGTGTACCCGGCAGGTACTGAATAGCACCGCGTGCATTCTCGGGATTGTAATAAACACCACCATACAGCACAGCCTCACGCAGACGGGATTTCTCCAATTTGAATGCCTCGGTATTGCGGAAGCATAATTCGCGGGTCGAGGATAGACGGAACAAATTATACACATCCGCCATAGTCGGCATCACGGTATCGGTAGATAGTTGTGCCGCACCTTTGTATTGAGCGGTATAAGGCAGGTACTCTATAGCCAATTGATAGAGCGGACCATCGGGGGCGAAATATACTTTATCCGTCGGTTTGATTTGCCCGACGCGGATAATTTCGTTCCAAATAGTATCGGACAATTGCGTATTCAGATAGGTTCGCGCACGCAGTTCAACAAACTCCTGTAAGTAGTCTTTGCCCGGTATCTGAACCATCTTCGGTGCAGTCCATTCGGGTCGCAAAATAAGTGCTACCATCTCGCCGTTGTTCTTCTTACCCTTGTCTTGCATAAACTCGATAGCCACCTCGCCTTTCTTCAGCGCTTTGCGCACATCGGCTGTATTGATGCGGAGTCGATCCATAAACGAGCCGTACTCGTGGCATCGGATCATCACCAGTTGCTCCAAGTCATTAATCTCTGCCTGACGGATACGTATAGAGTCGTCGCTGCGACGTTTGGGCGGTTGCTGCATATACTGCTGCAAAGCAATCTGTTTCTTGCGCAGTTGCTTGTACTGACTGATGAGTGCCGTATCCCCACTCTGCTCCACGTATCGCGCAAACTCGATAGATGACGACAACAGCAAACCTTTGTTAATCAGGCTGGCATCATACAGCAGCGTCGTAGCAAACGGCGTATTGTCTTGCAAAGCAACAGGTATAATGCTGTTGAAGTGATGACGCAAACTGCCGTAATACTCAGCACGTGCACGTTCAGTCAACGACGGGAAGATCTGATTCACACGCACGGCGATGATATCCACTATCTCACGTTTCACTTTCAGCGACTGCTCGTAGTTCTCCGCCTTGCGGTAGAGCGCAGCCAGATGTCCGAGTGCCACAGGGAAATCGCGGTTGTATATGCCCACCGAGTCACGGAAGGTCTTGATGATCTGCTCGGCTTGCGGCAGAGCCTCCTCGTATCGTCCGGCATCGGCAAGCACATTGGTGATATTGAACTCTAAAATAAGTGATGCCTCAAGATCTGCGCGCTGCATTCTCTCCACTGCCTCAGTATACAATGCCAAAGCTTTATCAATCGAATCCAACTGATGGTAATCGGCAGCAAGGTTACCCAATGCAAGTGCATACTCACGATGCTCCTTGCCGTAGGTCTGTTCAGCCACCTCCACAGCGCGTTGATGATACGGCAGTGCTTCTGCTACCCTGCCCGATTCGCGGTAGTAGTTACCCAGACGCTGACCTAAGTCGTTGTAGTTGAACGAGTTCTCGCCATAGAACTTCTTATACAGCGGCAACACTTCTTTCGTTACCTCAATAGCATCATCGTAGTTCTCGATAGCCGCATAGAAGTACGATAGTGCAGCCATACGGATTGCCAGGTTCGGCGATTCGGGAGCGACTTCGCGGGTACGCTTCACTACCTCATACATGATCTCTATCGCCTTGCCGTAATCACCGCGGTACGAGTAGTTGTACGCTTGCGAGTTCATCACCTCCAGCGTCGCATTGTCCGTCGGTTTGAGCGAGTCATTGGCAATCACTACAGCATGATCCAAATACCGCTTAGCCTCATCGTTGCGTTTGGCGACATCCAGACAGTAGCCAAGGTTGGCGAGCGCATGCACGTACGAATGCACGTACATTTTGTCCTGTCGCTCAAGCACATCTACCGCCTTATGCGCATATTCGATCGCCTTGTCCAACTTACGCAATGCATAGTAGCAGTACATCTGGTTGGTATATACATCGTACAGATCGGCGTAGTTCGGCGACACAGAGTCGGTGATCAACTGTATCAGACTGTCACCGACAGCAATGGCCTGCTTTATATCACCCGATTGCAAATACGATGACGCAAGATAAGTTACCGAACGCAAATATGCCGACGAACGTCTGCCTAACAGACGCTTACGCCAACCGGCTGCCTCACGGAAGCAACGTTGCGCCTCAGTGAACTGTCCTTTGCTGTACAGCACGGTGCCCAATGAGTCTTGCAGAGCAGCTGCACGATGCATACTCAATGAATCACCTTCCGTTACAGATTCTTGTGCCATAACCGTGAGACTCAACATACTCAATAGTACGGATAAGATAAACGGCTTCATATTCATATGATTTTCAATTATTTCAGTTATTATTGTCCGATGTTTCGGGAGTTTGCAGCTTCGGCTTCTTAAAGAACAGCAGACATGTCAGGTAGTTGATACATCCGGCAATGAAGATGACAAACAAGCTGATCAGATCATCTCTCCACGTTGAGAACCAACCAAGCATCAGCGGCAACAATGCAAACTGAATAACCAGATTGATTGCACGTGCCAGCAGAAATCCACCGGCGTTCTTCTTGTTAGGCCTCGTTCCAAACGTGTACCAGTTCGATACGAAGTAGTTTGGTATCATCTCCATGACATATCCGATGCCAAACGCTACATAATATAGCGGCAAGCCTTTTTCCGGTTCGCCCAATAGCAACAACGCAGCCATAAAGAACCACGTCTGCACAACGGCTCCGGTTGTTCCCACTATGAAAAAGCGTAACGCACTACGCACTTTCCCGGGGAGATATGACGATGGCAACCTCATAACATCTTCACCAATTCTTCCATGGCAGCATTCAGTCCGTTGACATCGCGACCACCGGCAGTAGCCATCCACGGCTGACCACCACCACCACCTTGAATCAGTTTGGCGGCAGACTTGATCATCGCACCGGCATTCTTTCCTTCGTCCACCAGCGGTTGCGATAGGAAGACGGCTATAGTCGGTTTGCCTTCAAACTGCGTAGCAGCAACCACAGCAAACTTGACATCCGTGAACTTACCGCGCAACAGAGGCATCACGCCACGAATCATTTCAGGGTTGTGTTCTCCGGTCAGACGCACCAGTTTGATATCACCGAAATCCTCGGCACGACCGATCAGATCATCGCGGTAACGTTCGATCTTCTCTGCCATGAAGTTCTCTATCTGCTTCTTCAGCCCGGCATTCTCATCGATGAACTTATGGATAGCTGCCATCAGATCCGGAGCATTGTTGAACAACGTCTTCAGTCCGTTGAGCATGTCTTGTGCACCATAATACAATTCATCTGCCTTGGCTGCCGTCACAGCCTCAATACGGCGTATTCCCGCAGCCACTGAAGTTTCCATAATTATGCGCACGCTACCTATCCTACCCGTTGAACTGACATGGCAACCGCCGCAGAGTTCTATACTCGGGCCATACTTGATCACGCGCACATCATCGCCGTACTTCTCGCCGAACAGTGCCATAGCACCCATCTCTTTCGCTTTAGCGATAGGTGTGTGACGACTTTCCTCAAGATGCAAGTCTTGACGGATCAATTGGTTGGCAAGTTGCTCAACCTTGCGCAGCTCTTCAGGACTTACTTTCTGGAAGTGGCTGAAGTCAAAGCGCAGACTTTCCGGCGAAACGAACGATCCCTTCTGCTCCACATGCTCGCCGAGCACCTGACGCAGTGCATAATGGATAATATGCGTAGCCGAGTGGTTGCAACTAATTGCCTGACGACGCTCGGCATCCACCTTTGCCACAAACGTAGCCTCTACGTTCTCCGGCAACTCAGTCATAATATGTACCGGCAATCCATTCTCCCGCTTGGTATCAATAACTCTAAACTCTAAACTCTCAACACTCAACTTTCCTGTGTCTCCTACCTCACCACCCATCTCGGCGTAGAACGGTGTCTTGCTCAGCACAACCTGATAGAAGCTCTTACCCTTTTGGCTTACTTGACGGTAACGAAGAATCTGCGTCTCAACCTCCAACTCATCATAGCCCACAAACTCTGTGTCACCTTCACGTACCACATTCCAGTCCCCTAAATCCTGTTTATTCGCCTCACGTCCCATGCTTTTCTGGTGCTCCAGGGCTTTGTTGTACTCCTCTTCGTTCGTCGTGAATCCGTTCTCGCGAAGAATCAGTTCGGTCAAATCCAGCGGGAATCCGTATGTATCTTTCAGCGTGAATACATCCACGCCGCTGATCTCGGTCTTCTTGGCATTACGTGCATCCGCCATCAGTTTGTCGAGCAACGTAATTCCCTTATCCAGTGTACGCAAGAACGCCTCTTCCTCACTCTTGATTACCGGCGTTATCTGTGCCTGTTGCTTAACGAGTTCAGGATAAGCCACGCCCATGTCGGCTATCAGTTGCGGCACAAGTTTGTACAGGAACGCCTCGCGCATACCGAGGAACGTATAGCCGTAGCGCACCGCACGGCGCAAGATCCTTCGAATCACATAACCCGCCTTCTCATTGCTCGGCAACTGTCCGTCGGTAATAGCAAAAGCGATAGTACGTATATGGTCGGCAATAACACGCATCGCCACATCAGTCTTCTCCTCTACTCCGTACTTGCAGTTGCACAACTCGCCGATCTTCGCGAGCATCGGCTGGAACACATCGGTATCGTAGTTTGACTGCTTGCCTTGGATGGTACGCACCAGACGCTCAAATCCCATTCCGGTATCTATCACCTTCTTTGCCAACGGTTCGAGCGAGCCGTCTGCCTTGCGGTTAAACTGCATGAACACAATGTTCCAGATCTCAATCACCTGCGGATGGTCTTTGTTCACCAACTCGCGTCCGGGTACTTTGGCTTTCTCTTCTTCCGAACGGCTATCCACATGGATCTCCGAGCACGGACCGCACGGACCTGTATCACCCATCTCCCAGAAGTTGTCGTGTTTGTTGCCGTTCAGGATGTGGTCGGCAGGCAAGTGCTTTGCCCACACAGCCGCAGCCTCATCGTCACGACCTAAGCCCTCTTCTTTGCTGCCCTCAAATACCGTAGCATACAAGTTCTTCGGGTCGATCTTCAATACATCAACGATATACTCCCACGCAAAATCGATTGCGCCCTCTTTGAAATAGTCTCCAAACGACCAGTTACCCAACATCTCAAACATTGTGTGGTGGTAGGTGTCATGACCTACTTCCTCCAAGTCATTGTGCTTGCCACTCACGCGCAGACACTTCTGGCTGTCTGCCACACGCGGGTATTTGATTGGGTCATTGCCTAAAATGATTCCTTTCCACGGGTTCATTCCGGCATTGGTAAACATCAGTGTCGGGTCATCTTTGATAACCATCGGAGCAGAGGGTACAACTTGGTGTCCTTTCTGCGCCATAAAATCCAAGAAGGATTGTCTTATCTCTTGTGCTGTCATATCATTATTACATTTTACATTTTGCATTTTAAATTTCAATTTGCCGCCGGAGCATTGGGCTTATACGTCGTGCTCTTCGGTTCACTGAACGAACGGAACTCAGGCCGGAACTCACTCTCATCGGGTTCGGGCACTGGCAGCGGGTTGGCGTTGATCTCTTTGTTCATCGCACGCTGTTTCAGTATATCTATTGCCATCATCAGCGCATTGCGGAAACTCTGCGGCGAGGCTTCATTCTTGCCTGCAAGATCGTACGCTACGCCGTGATCCGGCGACGTGCGGATAATATTCAGTCCGGCTGTGAAGTTCACACCGTTCATATCCATCGACTTAAACGGAATCAGTCCCTGATCGTGATACATCGCCAGTATCGCATCGAAGTGGGCGAAATGTCCGCTACCGAAGAACCCATCTGCTGAGTACGGACCGAAAGTCAATATCCCTTGTTTGTTCGCCTGTTCGATGGCAGGTTTGATCACGTCACGCTCCTCTTCGCCTATCAGCCCTCCGTCACCGGCGTGCGGATTGAGTGCCAACACGGCTATACGCGGCTGACGGATCGTGAAGTCGTTCTTTAGTGCCTCGTTCAGCACAATCAGTTTGCGGATAATTCGGTCAGCAGTAATGCTCTCCGGCACTTTGCTTACCGGCACATGGTTGCAAACCAACGCCACTTTCAGCGCATCGGACACCATCATCATCAGCGATTCGCTCTTCGGTCCGAACAGATGCGTCAGGTACTCTGTGTGTCCGCTGAAGTGGAACTCATCCGACTGAATGTTCGCCTTGTTGATCGGCGCGGTTACAATGGCATGCACTAATCCCTGCTGCAAGTCGCCGCAAGCACGTTTCAATGCTGCCAGCGATGCTTTGCCTGCTTCCGGCGTACTCTTGCCGATCTCCAGCGGGGTGTCATCGGGATAACAGGTAATCACATTCACCTTACCCTCTTGCACTTTGCGTGCATCGGTAATAATCACGCCTTGCGGAGTACGGAACTCCTCATCCAACAACTGCGCATGTTGCTTGGCGATAGCCACATTGCCGTACAATATCGGCGTACAGATCTCCAAGATATGCGGATGGAAGATCGTCTTCAGTATAATCTCATAACTCACGCCGTTTATATCTCCGGCTGTAATAGCAATAATCGGTTTCATCAATCTTAAAAAAATTAGAATCTTTCGTTATGAATTTTATTGTATAATAGTTTTTGCAAATCGTAGTTCTTTCTCTCCTCGCCTTTGTATCCGAGCGCAATCACACACAGCACGGCGTAGTTCTCAGGTATTCCCGTCAACTCCCGCACCATCTGCTCCGACTCATCCCTTCCATATACATGACACCAGCAAGCGCCTAATCCCTGCTCCGCAGCCGCCAGCAGTATATGTTCCGCAGCAATCGCTCCATCCGCTTGCCACGTATCGGTCAGCGAACTGTCCAACACCACAACAATTCCCGCCATAGCGGTATTGAACATCTGACTGCCGTACGTCTTGCAACCCGCTAATTTGCGTAGCACCTGCTCATCCGTCACCACTACAAACTCCCACGGGTTCAACCGTTTTCCGGAGGGCGACATTAGCGCGCATTGCAGTATATAATCAATCTTCTCGCGCTCTACAGGTTGCGCCGTAAACGCACGTATCGACCGCCTGTGTTGACACAATGTCCTAAAATCTTCCATGTTATACTTCTTTACAATTTACTCATTATATTGTCACACCACACTAATCCACTTTCAGGCCTGTAGCAGTAAAGGTGTTATCCTTGCGGCGAATATACAGTTGTCCGTCACGCAAGATCTTCTCGGCAGCCACCTGCTCTGCCTGTGTTGACGGCACGTTTGTAATAACCGACTCGGTGATTGTCAGATGCAGGGTAACTGTACTGTCGCAACCAGCCGTATTGGTGGTCACAAACTCGTAATCCCCACTCTGGGTATATATCACATCGTGCCACTCATAACTACCCTCTGCCTCTTGGGTTTCCTCACCAAAGGTAGAATGATTTATTGTCAAGTGCAAGGTAATAATACTGTCTTGACCAAGTTCTGTGTGCAGTGTATCTTTGTAGTCACCGCTTTCCATGAAGGTCTTTTCAGCCCATGTATAACTATCGCAAGCCGTTTCCTCAATCTCGGATTCTACAGCCGGAGCCTTGGCTTGCTTGGCAAAGTCTTTCCACACATCGGCAACCAAGTACAAATCCATGGATACTTCCGGAACCCACAATTCACAGGTTTCTTTATTGACATTATAGAATACGTTTGCGTTGATAGTTTGCGGCAAAATGGAGAAATTGATGATGAGGCTCAACGAACTGGCATTGTAGAAAGCTACATTCGGAATCTTCTCCACATTCCCGCTGAACACAACCGTTTTGATGCCTGTGCTCTGGTAGAACGGGTGTGTATCTGAATAGCCACTGCATGTCGTATTCGTTGCTTTCCAATACACTTTCGTCAGGTTTGCACATCTGCGGAACGGCGCCTCGCCAAGTGAAGTAACGGAACGCGGAATCGTGACCGTTGTCAGTCCCGTTTCCCGAAATGCCTCTGTACCGATATAGGTGATATCGTCATGCAGATTGATTGAAGTCAGTTTGGAGCAGTATTGGAACGTATAGTCGTTGATCTTCTTTAGCGACTTCGGAATATTTATTGACTTCAGGTTGGAGCAACTTTTGAAGACGGATCCGCCGGTACTTGTCAAGCCTTCATTAAGCACGACTTTCGTCAGTCCCGAGCACTGGTAAAATGCACCCAGCCCGATGGTTTCCACACTCGCAGGAATTGTAATCTCTGTTATTCCGCTCAAATTATAGCACAGATACTTAGGAAGCATCGTCACATTGCTGCCAATGACAAATGTCGTGATACCTGTGCTGTTATAGAACGGACATACATCGTAGCCGCCATAATTGTTACAAGTGGTAGGATTCCAATATACGGTCTTCAGACTTGTTATCGATTTGAACGCTTTTTCACCAACATAGCTGGCAGTACTGGGTACGGTCACTTCCGTGAACGCACATTGCTCAAACGCCGCATCGCCGATATAGGTAATCCCCTCGCGCAAATTGATGGTAGCCAATTTCGAGCAGTATTGGAACATATAATCATTGATCTTGTTCAGCGAATTCGGGATTGTTACCGACTGCAGGTTGGAGCAACTTTTGAATACGGATCCACCGGTACTTGTCAATCCTTCCGGAAGCACGACTTCCTTCAGTCCCGAGCACTGGTAAAATGCACCCAGACCGATGGATTGCACGCTCTCAGGGATTGTAATCTCTGTTATTCCGCTCAAATTATAGCACAGATACTTAGGAAGCATCGTCACGTTGCTGCCAATAACAAATGTCGTGATACCTGTACTGTTATAGAACGGACATACATCGTAGCCGCCATAATTGTTACAGGTGGTAGGATTCCAGTTTACGGTCTTCAGACTTGCTATCGAGCCGAACGCTTTTTCGCCGACATAAGTGGCTGTACTGGGTATCGTCACTTCCGTTAACGCACAACTCTTAAACGCCTCTTGATCGATTTCCGTAATTCCTTCATGCAAGTCGATTGTCGCTAATTGGCTACAACCTTGGAAAGCAAAATCCTGAATCACCGTCAACGATGCCGGTATATTGATGCTCGTCAGTTTGCTGCAATCCAGGAACGCAGATATACCTAATGTTGTCAAGCCTTCCGGCAAAGTAACCGTTTGCAGTTTCGAACAGCCAGCAAAGGCATTACGCAATATACGCGTTACACTCGAAGGAATAACCACATCCTCCAATTCATACTGCTTATAGCACACATACATCGGAATAGTCTTCACACCCTCGCCAAAGATGATGTGCTTAAACTGCGTCGTGCGCGAAGATGCATAGAACGGGTGAGCGTCCGAATAATAGGTTCGTCCGCAGTTTACTATATTCCAATAGACGGTTTCCAGATTCGGACATTTACCGAACGCATCTTCCGCAACCGAAAGAACGGAATAAACCTTGCCTTCGTAAGTTACCGTAGCCGGCAATGTCAATGTCGTTAGTCCCTCATAACTCTCGCCACTCGGAGCAGACGCCACAACAGCCGTCAAATCACTACTATACAATGTATAGAACAAGTCACCGATCTTCACCGGCTCAGCGTTGATGCAGATACTTGCAATCAACGAGCAAATCAACAGAATAGTCTTTTTCATAGTGATCATATTTCTTTCTATCAATTATCAATCAGCGCTCTACTCCACTCTCGTGCCGTTAACGCTGTACGTCTTGCCGTCTTGCAGCACATATACATTCCCTCTGCGAATCAGTTTTTGTGCCGGGTTGGCGGGATTCGTATAAACCTCCGGCGCACCGGTTGCCTGATCGGATTTATATACAGCCTGCAACTTGATGCCGTCATTCAGGTCACCTGCCAGCACTTCCCACTTCTCAAACACAAACCCTTCTATATATGGTGCATGAGGAATCTCCCACGTCTGCGTTTCCATATACAGCAGCGATTCGTCTTGCTTCAGGTATGAGAGTTGCACAAGTTTCTCCTCGAACTGCAGATCCGTTGCCACGCCGATAATGTTCTTGAAGTCACACCAAACGGCTTTGGCTCGATAGAGATCAATATAATCCATCGGCACGTACAGGATACAGGTCTGCTTGTCAACATTCTTGATTGTATTCTCATTGATGGTCTGCGGCGTGATGGCATAGTTATGAATCGCCTTGAGGCCGGAGCAGTTATAGAACGCATCGGTATTGATCGTTGTGACGGAAGCAGGGATGAACACTTCTTCCAGCGCCGTACAACCTTCCAACACTTCGGTAGCTACCGTTGTGATGCCTTTCGGGAAGGTGAAAGATTTCAGTGACGTGCAATAATAGAAGGAGTTTCTTGCAACCAAGGTCACCGATGCCGGAATCTCTACTTCTTTGAGTGCAGAACAGTTAGCGAAAGCATAATTGCCAATGGTCAGCAAACCCTGCGGAAGAACGACATTATCGAGTTGCGACATCTTATAACACATGTAATTAGGAATAACCTCTACTTCATCGCCAAACGTAAACTCCGTTATTTGAGAATTTGTACTATAGAACGGTGCATATGTTTCTGAGCCGATACTGCAAGTCTTAGGTTTCCATACAACCGAAGTCAGCGGGTTGTTCTGGAATGCATTATTGTAGATGGTAGTTACCGTACTCGGAATAGTCACCGTTGAAAGTTTACAATACCGGAATGCGTCTGTGTAGATTTCCGTTATTCCTTCATGCAGGTTGATCTCCTTGAGCGATGAACAGTAATAGAACACGTCTGTTTTGATCGTGGTCAAGGTTGCAGGTAGCTCTATTCTCTCCAATGACGTACATCCTCTCAAGAAACCTTCCGGCAATGTTTTTTGTGTTACAGGCAAATTGATCGACTTGAGCGATGTGCAGCCCATAAATGCATATGCGCCAAGTGATTTGACAGACGGTGGTAAAACTACGGTGTCCAACTTGCTCATGTTTTTGCACAGATATGCCGGAATAGATTCTACTTGGTCACCAAACGTGAACTTCGTTATCTGCGAACTCGTACTATAGAACGGCGCATTGCTGTCTGAGCCGATACTGCATGTCTTAGGCTTCCACACAACCGAAGTCAGCTGGTTGTTCTGGAATGCATTATTGTAGATGGTAGTTACCGTGCTCGGAACAGTCACCGACGTAAGGTTACAATACCGGAACGCGTCTGTATAGATTTCCGTCAAACCTTCAGGCAAATTCACGCTGCCTAATTTTGTACAATAGTAAAATGCATCAGTATAGATAGCCGTAATAGTCGACGGCAGCGTTACGGATTGCAGATTCGAGCAGCCCGAAAACGCACTTGTACCTATCGTCATCACCGGATAAGTGTAGTTGTTGTACGTCACACTTGCCGGAATAGTCACCGATGTATATTCCTTATACACCGACTTATCCGAACTCTGGTCTTTCACCAGCGTTGCCGTCGTGGTTCCCAACGAGTAGTACAACCCGTCTATTTTCACAATCTCATCAGCCACCATCATCGCCGTGCTCACTACCACAGCCATCAAAACAGTAAAAATTCGTTTCATATCTATAGTTTTATTGTTTCATCTTTCGTTGTATGTACCTTGTAATGCGCGTGCATTTCACACGTGCGCATAAAATATCGCACAAAGATACAAAAATATTTTGATATTTGCAAATTTTTGAATCATTTTTTATGATTTTTGCTACTTTATTCTGAAAAAATTTGCAAATTTCAATTATTTTTCGTAACTTTGCAGCCGAAAACGCAAAAAAGAAATTTATGAGCACCACAGCATTACAACACGTCTGGAGTAACATATTAAGTTACAACTTGACAACAGCCAACAAACGTTGGCTTGCAGAGCGTTTGTTGGAACAAGTAGGAGCAGAGACATCTGGTAACAAAGTCACACCTTACACAATGGCAGAGATTAATGACATGATTGATGCCTCAGAAGCGGATTTTGCTGCCGGACGATACTACACAATGGAGGAATCACGCCGTTTGCGCAACGAACATCTGACCAAACTTGTAGGTGCATGACAATCAAATGGTCATATAGGGCACAACAGCAACAAGACAATACTGCCGATTACATTTTCCGTGAATTTGGAAGCAAGGCTGTTGTGGAGTTTTATAACAAACTGGACAAAATTGAATCTGACTTGCTATCCTTTCCTGAGTTAGGTAAAGAAGAGCCGCTGCTCAAAAACAGATCTCTCAAGTACAGAAGCATTGTTGTGGCGCGGAAAAACAAACTCATATATACTATCCATTCAGATCACATTCGTGTCCATGCGTTATGGAACACACGGCGCGAGCCTAAAGCTCAAGCGCAAGCACTCAAATAGCCTTCGCCTACATAACGGCGCGTCCTATGCCGATGTAAAATATTTCCTGATCAACATTACATTCCAATCCCTTCATGACTTAAAACCTACAATAAAAATACGTAAAAGAGCCGAAATACAATTATAGTAAGACAACTATGATTATTAGGCAAAAATGAACAAAAAGTATATAATACTACGTATTATATATAATAGCGTTAAAATTGCAAAAATAACGGCTTTATCCTATGGTTATCTTATGGTTATGTTGTGGTTATCATTTGGTAAGGGAACGATACGTACCCGATAATGCATTAAAAACGGAACGATGCAGGCGTACTCTTTATAATGTATTTGCATGTGGCAATTTTGATTTATGTATGTTTGTTGTTTTGGTTTATTTTTGCGAAACTAATGACTTTTTCTAAAGAAAAACACTAAAAAATTTGCAAATATCATTATTTTTTCGTAACTTTGCAAGCGAATTGGGATTTGATATTTCCTATTGAGCAATTATATACAGGCACAATAAGCTAAAACATCCCCGCTTGCGGGTAACTGCAAGCAATTGACATATAGGCGCAGCGTGCGCCCAAACAAAGCGTTATAAGCCGACTTGAGTTTTGAAATCTGAACAACTTCAAAGACTTAATGTGAATCAAGCAAAGCCTATGCGCTCGCGCCTCTGGCGTGGGCTTTTGCGTAGAATTTGATTCACAGGTAAGTTCAGAACCTCAAAACTCAAAGGATGCGAACGAAAGTTCACGCTCTTTTTATGTAAACGTGCAAAATTAACAATAAATTAAATCAATATGAAAAGACTTACTCTATTATGTATTGCTCTATTGAGCCTTACAATGCTTCGTGCCAATGTTATTTCCGGCACATGTGGCGACAATCTTACGTGGCAGTATGACACCAACAACCACTCGTTTGTTATCTCCGGTAGTGGAGATATGTGGGACTTTGATTATGAAGAGCGCCAATGTCCATGGCAAACAGTGTCGGGTACTATTACCTCTGTATCATTGCCCGATGATCTTACACGTATTGGTTCAAGAGCATTTAATGGTTGTTCTAATTTGACGACTATTGACTTGCCTTCCTCTTTGATTTCAATTGGTTCTTATGCTTTTTATAGTGCACGTTTTAAATCATTAGTTCTGCCTAACAGTGTTACAAATATTGGGAATGAGGCATTTTGTAACAATACAGAATTGCAATCAGTAACTCTACCGAATAATCTGCAAACTTTAAGCAACTACGTTTTTTATGCTTGTTATGAGTTAAAATCCATTGCGATTCCCACATCAATCACAACAATTGGGGAATGTGCGTTATGTGATTGCAATGATGTCTATATGGAATCCTCTACTCCGGCAACCATCACCAATAGTTCATTTAAGTCGAATGTTGTGATTCACGTGCCCTGCAACAGCGTCAGCGCCTACCAAGCTGCACCCATCTGGCAGTTCTTGAATATTATGGGCAATTTGGACTATAAATTCACTCTCAACGCTGACGAAGGCGGTGGTGCCCGTATTACGAACAGCGTTTGCGCTGCTAATACCGTAGTTATTGAGGCAACAGCTGATGCCGGCTACCATTTTACCGGTTGGAGCGATGGTAATACAGACAACCCGCGTGCCATCGTACTGACATCCGACAAATCCGTTACAGCACAATTCGAACAGTCCACGACATATTTCCATGTGAGCCTTTCCGGTATTTCGCACATGGAGTATAATAATGGCTCATCTAATGGTCCCAATTGGTCGGGTGATGTGTTGGAAGGTTCGTATATTCGATTTGAATGTATTACCGATTGTGGCACATTTACCGGTTGGAGCGATGGTTCGGAATACACCTACCGCAATATTCAAATTACCTGTGACACAACGATTACTGCCAACTATACAGGCATTGAATCATATCAAGTTAGCATCACGGCGGGCGAACATGGTCGTTTGAGTAACGAAATCGTTGGCGAGGTCAGTTCATGCGCCAATAGTTTTGAGGTAAGAGCGATCCCGGATGATGGCTATCACTTCGTTGAATGGAGCGACGGTTATGAAAGCAGTTACAGATGGTTCAACATTTATTCGGATATTACGGTCTACGCAATCTTTGCCAAAGGCGAGGAAGGCGGCAAGTTAGGCGAACACCTCTATTGGTCATTCGAGGCTGACAAGAGCCAAATAACCGTAACGGGCAGCGGCGAAATGACAGAACACGAATACTTTAGTGAATGGAGTGATAAACACGATCATTCGTTAGACCAAGTACGAATACTTACGTTTGAGGAAGGTGCGACATCTGTCATCAGTAAGAACTTCAACGGTCTGCATTACTTGGAAACAATCGCATTGCCCGGATCACTGCTTTCTATCGGCGAGAGTTCGTTTGAAGATTGTCGCAGTTTGGCTCAGGTTAGTTTTGCTGCCAACAGTAATCTGACCACCATTGGCAACTGGGCATTCTACAACTGCCATGAGTTGCGAAGTCTCGCTATCCCCGAAGGCGTAACGGAGATCGGCAAAGCCGCATTCTACGGTTGCGCGTATCTGAAAGATGTGACTCTACCGGCATCTATCCGGGCCATTGGCGATAATGCGTTTGCTCTCTGTGCAAAGATGGAGAAGTTACAGGTTGCAGCCGTTGTGCCGCCTGCCATTGCCGCCAAGACATTTGAAGATGTGAGCCGTGAGATGCCGGTGTATGTTCCTGAAGCAAGCGTTGATGCCTACAAGGCTGACCCGTATTGGGGAGAGTTGAACATCATCGGCGGTTTGAGTGCCGTTGAGACAGTTGAGAGTGCTCCAGCTATTGTAAATAAAGTCCTGCGTGACGGTCAAATCTTCATTATCCGCGGCGATAAGACCTACACCGTCCAAGGGCAAGAGGTGAAATAAAAGGTATCTGTTTACAAACATATTTCAAAACGGAACAGATATCGTATCATAATACTACGAGCGGCTCGATGAGTCGCTCGTAGTTGATAACAGCATACACAATTTGGAACAAATTTTGTATTTAGTACAAAAAAAATTTGCAAATATCATTTTTTTTTTGTAACTTTGTGCGGAATTTTATGGTTATGCCTTTTGCTGATTACAAATATCACGTTGCAGCCACACTTCGACCATCGTTGTTGTGGGAATACGACATGTCAGACTTTGATTGGCAAGCAATGCGTGACATCGTTGTGCAGCGTGTGTTGGAACGTGGGCGCAGGGATGATTATTACGCTATGCTTAACATGTACGGCTTGGATGGTGTTCGTGATGCGTTGCGCAATGTTCCTTATATGAACGACAAAGACATGAATTTTGCTTGCCACACATTCAACCTCAAAAAAGAAGATCTCAAATGTTACAAATCCAAACACTTGCGCCAACAACATTTCAACTCCTGAAACGGTTGATGCACGACGAGCAATTGCGTTCGTTCCGTCTTGTAGGCGGCACATCGCTGGCGTTGCAGTTGGGGCATCGTATCAGTGTAGATCTGGATTTGTTTACAAATGAGCCGTTTGACGAACAAATTCTTCGCGAGCATCTTGAACATGAATATGGATTACAAACGGACTACATGTCCAAGCACACATTGAAAGGAGAGATTGAAGGTGTACAGATTGATTGCATTGCACATCAATACCCATGGTTGCAAAAACCTATAGAGGAAGACGACATACGCCTTACCAGTTTGCCGGATATTTGCGCAATGAAACTTAATGCTATTACTGGTAACGGTACGCGAATAAAGGATTTTATTGATATTGCATGGTTGTCTTCACACTATTCGCTCAACCAGATGCTGGAGCTCTATGAGCGCAAATATAATGCCAATGTCCTTATGCCGCTCAAGGCAATCATCTTCTTTGACGATATCAATTTCAACGAACCGGTACATCTAACTAATGGCAAACCGGTGAATTGGAAAATTTACGAAAAACGTATATATGACATGGAAAAGCAACCCATGAGACGATTTCCAGAATTAAACTGTAAATAATCAACTCAATATAATGGAATCAAAATACAATCCTACAGACATTGAAGCACGCTGGTATCAGTACTGGCTGGACAACAAGCTCTTTCACAGCGAGCCGGATGGCCGCGAACCGTTTACCGTAGTTATTCCTCCGCCCAACGTGACGGGTGTACTGCACATGGGACATGTGCTGAACGAGACGATACAAGATATCCTTGTGCGCCGCGCACGCCTCGAAGGCAAGAACGCCTGTTGGGTGCCCGGTACTGACCACGCATCCATAGCTACCGAAGCCAAGGTCATCAAGCGATTGAAAGAACAAGGCATCAACAAATCCGACCTCACGCGCGAGCAATTCCTCAAACACGCATGGGACTGGACAGACGAGCACGGAGGAATCATCCTCAAGCAGCTCAGGAAACTCGGTTGCTCTTGTGACTGGGACCGCACAGCTTTCACGATGGACGAGACGCGCTCCAAAGCCGTGATCAGCGTCTTCTGCGACCTGTACAACAAAGGCCTCATCTACCGCGGACTCCGCATGGTGAACTGGGATCCTGAGCGCCAGACGGCACTCAGCGACGAAGAGGTGATCTACCACGACGAGCACTCGAAGTTCTATTACCTCAAATACGAAGTAGTGGAAGAGCCCGGTAAATACGCCATCGTTGCCACCACTCGACCGGAGACTATCTTCGGCGACGTGGCTGTCTGTATCAACCCCAAAGAGGAGAAGAACCAATGGCTGCGCGGCAAACATGTGCGTATTCCTATTGTAGGTCGCGAGATTCCTATCATCGAAGACCGTTACGTAGAGATCGGTTTTGGTACAGGCTGTCTTAAAGTGACGCCGGCACACGACGTGAATGACTATATGCTCGGTCAGCAGCATAACCTCGTTGCCTACGACATCTTCACGCCTGACGCTCACATCAACCTCGACACCATCGAGCCGGAGATAAGCAAGAACATCCGCAAATACCACGGCTTGGATCGCTTCGACTGCCGCAAACAGATGGCGGAAGACCTCGTAGCCGCAGGCCTCATGGATCATGTCGAAGATTACGACAACAAGGTCGGTTACTCCGAGCGCACGAACGTACCCATCGAACCGCGGCTCTCGCTGCAGTGGTTCATCCGCATGAAGCACTTTGCCGACATCGCCCTGCCGCCGGTAATGAATGACGACATCGTATTCTACCCCACGAAATACAAGAACACCTACCGCAATTGGCTTGAGAACATCAAAGACTGGTGTATCTCGCGCCAACTCTGGTGGGGACACCGTATTCCAGCGTACTACGATGCCGACCTGCTCGCTCAGACAGGTCTCGAGAACTATCCCGACGACAAGATCATCGTCAGCCCGACCAAACCCGAAGGCAACTACGTTCAAGACGAAGGCGCTTTGGATACTTGGTTCTCATCGTGGCTCTGGCCTATTAGTCTGTTCATCGAGAAAGACCAAGAGATGAAGGACAGCACATGGAAGAACAAAGAGCTCTCTTACTACTACCCCACGGCAGACCTTGTTACAGGTCCGGATATTATCTTCTTCTGGGTGGCACGCATGATTATGGCGGGTTATGAGTACCAAAGCAAGATGCCTTTCCGTCATGTATATTTCACAGGTATCGTACGCGACAAACTCGGTCGTAAGATGTCCAAATCCCTCGGTAACAGTCCTGATCCATTGGATCTGATTGCCCGTTACGGCGCAGACGGCGTCAGAATGGGTATTTTACTCTGCGCACCTGCCGGCAACGACATCCTTTACGATGATTCGCTATGCGAGCAAGGCCGTAACTTCTGCAACAAGATATGGAACTGCTTCCGCATGATGAAGGGTCTCGAAGTTGCCGATATCCCGCAGCCCGAGACATCCAAATACGCCATCCAATGGTTCGAAGCCAAACTTGGCGAGACTTCCGCCAATATTGCCGACCTGTTTAGCAAGTATCGTCTCTCGGAAGCCCTCATGGAGATTTACAAACTCTACTGCGACGAGTTCAGTGGCTGGTACTTGGAGATGATAAAGCCGGGTTACCAGCAACCGATTGATCGCGCTACCTATGAGGCAACAATGGCGTTCTTCGACCGTCTGCTCGTTCTACTCCACCCGTTTATGCCGTTCATCACCGAGGAACTTTGGCAGAACCTCTGCGAGCGCAAACCGGGCGAGAGCATAATGACTGCGTCATTGGAGCAGTCAGCATTCAGCAATCAGCCGTCAGCTATTCTTGCAGAGGTCGAGGAACTCAAAGAGATCATCGCCGGTATCCGCAATGTGCGCGCCAGCAAGAACATCGCTCCAAAAGAGCGTCTGACTCTGATCTCGCCGGTTGAACTCAATCCGCTGGTTGCTAAACTTGCTAATGTGGATGTTAAGCCATCAGCAATCAGCGATCAGCAATCAGCAAACTGCGCCAAGTTCATCGTTGGCACGACGGAGTTCGCTATCCCGATGGATGCGTTCATAAATGTGGATGAGGAGATCAAGAAACTCGAAGCCGACCTGGCTCACCAGCAAGGATTCCTCCGCGGCGTACAAGCCAAACTCTCCAACGAGCGCTTCGTGCAAAACGCCAAACCCGAGATCGTCGAACTCGAGCGCAAGAAAGAGCACGACGCATTGGCGCGAATTGAAGCTATAGAAAATCAACTGAAACAATTACGCTCATGAAAAAGCATATTCCTAACATCATCACCTGCTGCAACCTGCTGAGCGGCGCAATAGCCGTGATGCTGGCAGCGGAAGGATTATTCCATTGTGCATTAGGCATGATCATCCTCGGCGCGGTGTTCGATTTCTTTGACGGCATGAGTGCCCGCGCGCTGAAGGTTAAGAATCCCATCGGCAAAGAGATCGACTCGCTGGCGGATGTCATCACCTTCGGTCTGGCTCCTTCCGTAATGCTCATGCAAGCCATCCGCCTCTCGACCGAGAACAGCAACTACGCTTGGGGCTGGTGGTCAGCTGTGGCACTCATCATGGCAGCGTTCTCCGCGTTGCGTTTGGCAAAGTTCAACATCGACGAGCGTCAGACAACATCGTTCATCGGCTTGGCGACACCTGCCAACGCCATCTTCTGGGCTTCGCTCATTGCCGCTTTCCCCGATATGGCTTCGTGGGCACAGTTCATGCCCTGGTGCATGTTAGCCGTAGCGGCTGTAAGCTGCTGGCTGCTGGTGTGCGAGTTGCCGTTCTTCTCGCTTAAGTTCCACAGCCTGAAGTGGAGCGAGAACAAGACGCGCTATCTGTTCCTCATCGGCTGTGTGCTGGTGATTGCTCTCTGCTGCTCGTTTGCCGCAGTGCGTCACAACTGGCACTACGCCCTGTTCAGCGGCACAGGAGTAATCCTGTGGTACATCATCGCGAATCTTTTTCCGGAGAAATAACTTAAACTATAAATATCATGAAACGCATTTTTCCTCTTATCTGCGCAGCCTTGCTGCCACTATGTGTATTTGCAGAGCCTATTCCAGAGGGCTACTACGACGGCATTGACGGCAAACAAGATGCCGAACTCAAAACCACATTAAGCCGAATCTGTGGAGGTGGTGAACGTTACGAATACGGCACGACACAGTATCACACTTCATCCAAACCCGGTGAGTGGGAGAAAGGTGATCTCAAATACTATGGCACATGGCAAGCACTGCCTCTAACTGACCGTCGAGAGGATGGAAGTATTTGGGATATGTATTCCGACAGCAAACGTTACTACCCGAACAAACAAGGCGAATCCGGCTGCTCGCTCAACATTGAGCATTGCTTGCCTAAATCGTGGTGGGGAGGTACAGTGCATGCCGCATACAAGGATCTGTATCACCTCAATCCGTCTGATGCCCAAGCCAACAGCCAGAAGAGCAACTATCCTCCCGGACATGTGCAGAAAGGAGATAAGTTCGACAATGGCTCGTTCCGCATGGACAGCAAAGCCAGATCACAATACGGCTACATCTGTTTCGAACCGGCAGCAGAGTACCGCGGAGATTTTGCACGCGCCTATTTCTACATAGCCACTGCATATCAGGATTCGACTTGGGCAACAACCTATATCAATGAAGGATATATTAACCCCGAGAACTATCTGTTTTTCTCAGATAAAATCATCGGCGTACTACTTGACTGGCATCGCGCTGACCCCGTGAGCGACAAAGAGATATGCCGTGCAGAACAAATTTCGTCCATTCAGCACAACCGTAACCCCTTCATTGACTACCCTGAACTTGTTGAGTACATTTGGGGCAACAAGAAAGGTCAAGCCGTTTCACTCTCTGAGCTTACTTGCACCTACGGAACAAGCACATGCCACGAATATGTTCCCGCTGAAGATCCGCATATCTATGACACCCTTATCAACCTGCCCGGATTGACAAAGGCTATTGTCAACGCTTTACCAAACGGATACGCAAGCGACAAGATTCAGTCCAACGGTACCGTTTCCATTACAATGGGCGCCTCCGCTACTGACGGCTGGCTGTCGTTCAACCAACTGAATTTGGCACAAGATGCCATCCTTGCATTCCGCGCTTCGATCTACAACACAGCCGAATCCATGCAAATCGATGTATATGCCGGCAACACATTGCTGCGTTCCATTGAGGAAAACGCAGTCATGAAAACCCGCAACGAGGTACGCTATGAGGTTACTATCCCTGCCGGTACAGACTCCATCAGCATTATCTCTGTTGGCGGCGCAACGACCAAACGTGCATGCATGCAAGAGCTCTATCTTCTTTCCCGAAAACAAGGAACAGACCTATCACCTGTTTCGCCCAACGAGGCACAGAAACCCAAAGCACAAAAGATTCTCCGTGACGGACATCTGTACATCATCGTGGATGACCGCACCTACTCTATTCTCGGGCAATAATCATCGTAATCTGCTTAATCTGCTTAATCTGTGAACCTGAAAGTATCCATCCAGCGAAATAGCGTATTTCTGAGTTTATGGTTAGCGTCATGCTTGGCGCTAACCATTGCTCTTTGCTCGATGGATAAAGGTTCACTACATCTGCTCATATGCAATCATCATTCGGCGTGGGCGGATAGCATTATGCCCATTCTTTCCGACACCTGCAATTGGCTACCCTACCTCACGGCAGTCGTATTACTTCTTTGGCGTTGGCAGGCTGGCGTATTCATGAGTGGCTCACTAATTCTCTCAACAATCATCACCCAAACCATCAAACACATAGTCCGCGCACCCCGACCACTCACTTGGTTCGCCGAGAATATACCCGACATTTCTCTGCCCCTGACCGAAGGTGTTCGTATGAACTATCACCTGAGTTTCCCTTCAGGTCACACAACTACATTCTTCTGTCTCTATTTTGCTTTCTGTGCTCTATATACCTATTATATTTATACGCCAGCGAAAGCCAACGGATTTTGGTACAAGCTGTTCGGTACTCTGCAATCAGCAGAAAGCAATCAGCAATCAGCAATCAGCAATGGGCGTAAAGCGTCAATCAGTTGGAGCATTGCCGTGCAATTGCTTTTATTTATGTTAGCAGCTATCAGTTCTTACTCCCGCCTGTATTTGAGCCAGCATTTTGCATTAGACGTACTTGCCGGCATGATTATTGGAGTGATGAGTGTAGCCATTGTGGCGCATTTCTTTCGAGGAAAATCAGATAAAAAAAGCAGTGTGCAAAATAATAGATGATGAAATGGTATAGATATATAGTGCTTGCTCTCATAGGCTTCCAACTGATGTTGGGGAACTCGGTCTATGCACAACTCAATACCGACCGCATTACATCCATCGGACGAAATGCGCTGTACTTTGAGGATTATGTACTTAGTATTCAGTACTTCAATCAAGTCATCAAACTCAAGCCGTATCTTGCTGAACCCTATCAACTGCGTGCCATCGCGAAGATTCAATTAGGCGACTACCAAGGTGCACTGCGCGACTGCAACGCCTCGCTTGAACTCAACCCCTTCCAACCCGGTGCATACTACACACGCGGATATATTTACCGTCAGTTGGGAGATCATGTACAAGCCGAGAAAGACTTTAGCGAAGCGCTTGTTTTTGCTCCAGAAAACAAGACATACATGCTCCTTCGCGCGGATACTCGTGCTCAACTTGAACGTTACGACGAAGCACTTGTGGATATCAACCTGCTTCTTCGTCGCGAACCCGAGTCTGCATCCCTACATTTTGAGCGAGGCGTGATCTGCATGCAGCAGAAGGACACTATGTGCGCTCTTTCAGAGTTCACATCTACGGTGCAGTACGATTCGCAGAATGCCCAGAACTGGTCGGCATTAGGCGTAGTGACGATGATGACCGGCGATGAGGATGCTGCGTACGCAAGCATTAGCAAGGCTATCAACCTCGGGTCGAAATATGCAGGTGACTATATCAATCGAGGTATAATTTACTACCGCAAGCACAACTACCGCGCCGCATTGGCTGATTATGACAAAGCTATTGAGCTTTCGCCACAAGAAGCACAATGCTACTTCAACCGCGGTGTGCTGCGTCAGGAGGTTGGCGACTACAACCGCGCCTACGACGATCTGAGCAAAGCACTGGAGATGATCGAACTGACTCCGTCAAACACCTCGTCATCCGATTTGCTTGGACCTATACTCTACCAACGCGGAATGGTGTCGATGCAACTCCAGCAATGGAAAGATGCCATCTCCGATTTCGACTCTCTCAGTGTACTCCATCCGACGTTTCTGCCGGCATATTATATTGCCTCGCGTGCACACACAGCGCTGGGCGAAAAGAAACAAGCACAAGCCTGTCTGAAACGCGCGTGGAAGATTGAGGAAGACCACAATAACGGCCGTGACAGCCTGAACACCAACACACCGGCACTCAATACCGATGCGCAAATGGCTCGCACGGAGACCAACAGACGCGACTATCGCAAACTATTCTCGCAGCGTGCCGCACAGAACGGCGAGGCTGACAGTCAGGAGCAGAAGTACAGTTCGGCTACCCGAGGACGAGTGCAAGACAGATATCAGGATCTGGTAAACGAGCCATCTATATCGCTGTCGTACTACTCGCAGTCCACGCCGAAATACAACTACCCGCTTGCAGCCTTCAACCAACGGAAACTGCTGCCCGATGTACTGAAAGCCACCACTCATGAGTTGCCCTTGTCCGCAGAGATGGTTTCACATCACTTTGCGCAGATAAGCCAATTATCCACAACGATTGATGCTCTGCCGGCAGACTTACGCTCTGTACCCGAACGAGAAGGCGAACGTGTGGCAAAGATTCTGTTTGCGAGAGCGGTAGAGTTCGCTGTAGTACAAGACTACACTTCAGCTATCGAAGATTGCACGCGAGCACTGACACTATCGGGACTGGATAACACGATGGTAGCTATCATGTATTTCTGCCAAGCTAACTGGCGTTACCGTCTGCTCGAATACCAACTCGCCAACGACGAGATACCCACAGCATCTACCACCAATAGTGCAAACTCACACAGCGAAACGACCTATAGTGCTTCCTTCCGGCTTATGCTAATGGATTATGACCAGGTTATTCTGCGCTTGCCGGACTTTGCTTTTGCCTACTATAACAAGGCTAATATCCTTTGCTGGCAGAAGGACTACGAAGCGGCTATCAAGAATTACGACGAAGCTATCCGCATGGACAATGAGTTTGCCGAGGCGTACTTCAACCGAGGCTTGACATACATCTACATCGGCAAGCATCACGAGGGATTGCAAGACCTGTCCCACGCCGGTGAACTCGGAATATATCAAGCGTATAACATCATTACACGCTTGCAATAATTTACGATTAAATACGATTGAGAAAGAGTTCTTACTTCCAGAAAACGGAAGTAATGTCGCGTAGCGTATTGTTCTGCACGCGATAGAAACGCTGGTTAGTTGTCTTGGATTTCAGGCCACCGAGCGATTCGATATAGGGGCCAACTTTGATGAAGTCAAAATGCTCCAATTTGAGGTCTGACGGAATCTGCTTGAAGCCTGTGTACCAGCAAGACTTGAGGTGATGATTATGAATCCACTCTGCGAGACGTTCCACCTCATGGTAGTCACGATCCCCTCCTTGAATGCTCACGCATGTCAAATACGGATAGCGCTTTAGTAAACCTTCCAACCACTCTTCCTTCAACTCATCGCCAACGGGCTGCCATAGATAAGCACTATGGCAGCCCGGACAATGATGAGGACAATCGGAGATGTTCAACGCCAGCGTTGTCTCGTCAGGAACCTCCTGAAACACTATATCGTAGTCAGCTACGAGCATTCAGTAATCAGCAAGCTTCTTTGTCCTTGTTTAGGTTGGCGTAATAGCGGCGTGCGGCTTCGCGCTGACGAGGCTCTGAGAAGTTGCTGACGCGCTTCAGGTAGCCGATAATACGTGTCAGGTAATCCAGATCCTTGCTTCCGCACTCTGGGCACTCCTTCAGATAACGCTTGTCAATATGTCCGCAACTGTTGCAAACGGTGTTGGGGATATTGAAGGTGAAGTAGTTCGTACCCTCTTGAGCGGCTACACGCAACAGGTTGCGGTACTGCTCCTTCGACAAGTGCTCCTCAAGGTTGCAGTGCAGGGCACTACCACCGGTCAGGTGCTCAACATAACGGCGACCGTGGAGTTTGAATTTCTCCATTACGTTCAGGCTGGTATCTTCAACGATATAGAAGTAACTGTTGTAGCAGTCACGCGGAACAACATAACCGTCCTCCTTATCCCACTTGGCGTGCTTAACACCTACGTTCTCTGCCGGGATCATCTCGCAGTTGAACATCACATCCTTAGTACGGTACTCTTTGTTCTTGCGCTCGATAATACCCAGTACCTCTTGTACGTATTTGGCGTAATCGTCGTTGTCTGTGATCTTGATGCCAAGGAACTCAGCACCCTCAACCAGACCGTTCACACCAATGGTCAGATACTGACGACCGAGGTTCACGAAGCCCGAGTCAAACAACGGCAACATACCTTGTTTCTGCAACTCGTGCAGGTTCGCATCATAAGCGAGTTGTACCTTATGCATCAAGTCAACCACCTGCTCGATATATGCGGGATATGCCATGCCTTGACGTACAGCGTACTGGATAGCACGGTTCAGATTGATGGTCAGCACGCTCTTCGAACCGGTGCTAACACCACCTGCACCCAACGTGTAACTGAAACCGTTGTCAGTAATCTCGTTACGGAGTCGGCAGCACGAAGCCAATGAGTCGGCACTATCACTCATGTAGGTAAAGAACGAGTGACCCTCAGAATACATCTCAGCGGTGAAATCGGCGTACTCTTTATCCTTAACGTCACCGCCTTCACTCAGCAGCGCCATCGTCTCTACAGGGAACGTGAGCACAGCTTTGGTGCGCTCCTGGTTGAACCACTTCATAAAGCGCTTCTGCAACCAGTTCAGACTGTCCCAGTGAGGTTTCTCACCATCGGGGAAACGGAAATCACCGAAGATCGACTCAAAGTAGTAACGGTCATAGTACGAGATGTTCCAGAATACCGACTGGTAGTTACGCGCACCGGCAGGTTGGTTAATCGAATACACAACTTGCTGGAAGCAGTCGGTCAGGATCTTGTCAATCGTGCGATTCTTGAGGCTGAGTTCAACCACCTCATCGGCACGTTTGTAGTAATCCTCGCCGTACTCCTTCTCGCAGAAGTAGTTCATGTACATCAGGAATTCCGGAGTAGCACACGCACCGGAAAGCATCGAGCTGACCATGAACACCATATTTACAAATCCGCCGCAGAACGCCTTGAGGTTCGTCGGAGCAACAGCATTGCCACCGATAGCCTTCGTGCCCTCGAGCAACCACGGGTACATAGTAACTGAGGCGCAGTAGTTGGCCAGCGAGGTCTCATCATTCTTATATAGTACATGCGTGCGCAAGAGATGCATGTACTGATCAGCCACCTCTTTGCCGAACATCTTCTCGATGCGGTTGGTAAGCAAACGGCGGTTCAGACGGATGTAGTTGCTCTTGGGCAGCTCGCCGATGAGCGTGGCGATGTTTTTCTTCTCCACATTGGCGTTAGCGTCGTACTTGCTGCCGGTAGCAGCGTTCGATGCCGAGCAGTAGTCGATGAGGAAGTTCAACTTCTCCAAGGTCTCACGATCCTCCGAGTGACGATAACGATATACCATGTAGTTCTTGGCTACTTGGTAATATCCCTCCGACATCAGAGCCACCTCAACCTGGTTCTGAATATCCTCCACAGTCATACCGCTGCGGATGCGTAGGTGTGATAATACTGCGGTTAACGTTTCCTCTGTTGCAAACGTTCCCGATGCGATGAACGCCTTACTGATTGCGTCCTTGATTTTGTCGATGGAGAAGAGCACTTCTTTTCCATCCCGTTTAACAATTTTGGTTTCCATTATTTATATATCTCTTTTCACAAACTGACAACTTTCGGCATCATCCCCTGGCACAAAGTTTTCCTTTTTGGACAACTTTCGCTCCCCACCAAAATACTTACAACCCTCGTTATCAAGCTTGTATGTTAAATCTTCGGGAAACTTTCGAATTTTTCACGCGAAATCAGTTGCAAAAATACAACAATTTTATGACATTTGCAAATTTTCAGAAAGAAAAATTTTAGAAAGATTTTTTTGTCATATAGAGCACACAAATTTCACTTTCCGAAAAGATTTTTTTGCTCAAAAAACAAGAACGGCTGCAACCTTGTGAGTTACAGCCGATTTCTTGTCAAGGGGGTAATATGTTACGATTATTTCGCCTCCGTTTCTGTTTCACCTGTGTAGCGGTTCTTCTTGCCATACACAACCCATTTGTCGAGCGCAACGAGCACGGCTGGCAGAACAGTCAGGGTGAGCAAGATCGCCATAAACGCACCCACAGCGATACAACCGACAATATTGGAAATCATTACGTCATCCACAAACAGTGCCATCGCTCCGGGGCCTAAGACAGTGATGAGTCCGGATGTCAGGATCGTTCGTATTGAGCCTTTGTAAGCAACGCATACTGCATCCACAGGCAGCATCTTCTTTCGGTTCTCACGATAGTAGCTGGCGAACAGAATACCATAATCGATTGTAGCACCCATAAGAATAGCCTGCACGATGAGATAGGCTAAATAGAGCATTTGCCCCGTGACTAATCCTGAGGCAACAACATTCACATATACTGCTGTCATTACAGTCATCACAAGGATCGTAGGCACAATAACCGAACGGAAGGTGATGGCAACAATCAGGAAGATGGACAGGATGGTGAGCAGTGTTACCACATTCATCTCGTGATCAAATCCTCCGCGCATCTCAGCGTACATAACGGATTCGCCTACATAATAATGTTCGTGCGGCATGCGCGCATCGGCTACAGCGGTAAGGGTTTCCACAAATTCATATGTCTCGGGTGATTCTTTCGGCAATGACGATAGTACAACCAGCAGCGAGTGATCCGGCTTACGCAGTTGACCTAAGCCGTCTTGCAATTGCGCCTTGACTGTTGTGGCTTGATTACGTACCGTATCGGGCAATATATCCGCCAGACGAGGATCATATACCAGGGTATCGCACAGGTATGCAATCAGCGGCTCAAAGCCCATGCGCAGGGAACTACAATCACTGTTAACCGAACCATAGAAGTCATATAGCAGCGACATCTGAGCCGGTGTAACGGGCGCAGACTTGACATCCGATAGTTTCATCAGTCGAGCCAGCTTCTTTGCCATCTGCTTGGGCGTATAAGTCTGCCCGCCGAACATCAGCTCTGTGAACAGCTCTGCCTGCTGGTCTGCGCGCGATGGCTCATGCTGCTTGGCAATGAAACGATCGTTGGGGGCTTCAGCCAACACACTACCCTGCTCGATGCTGTCGGTTAAAGCGATGACGGTTGAATCGGCATTTTGCGCCAACAACGAAATATCCGTTGAATCCGTTTCGGCTTCGGCAATCTGCTCAGTCGGGTTTTCTTCCGGTTCTGCCGGTTCGACATCTTTCTTCGGGTAAGCGATAGCAAGCAGCTTTTCGTCGGTGAAACCGTCGATCCCAAACGCACGAAGCAGTTCATTCATCTCTTGCGCCGTGAGCGAAGCGTTGGCATCAGCATAATCCATCAACTGCGTACGCAGCGTGAGCATTGAGCGTTGCTCCTCGGAAATCATTCCTGCCAAACCGGCACGCTTGAACAAGTCATCAACCAACAGGTGAACGTACTGCAAAGGCGACAGTTTGGATTTACCCGATGCATAACCGTACACAAGACGAGTCTGAATAGGTGTTGAGCCGATGAATACCGACATCTCGTTCACCGACATCGGCAAACGGATTGCCGTTGTGTCCGTCAACTTGTGCATCTCAATAGTCGTAGCACTTGTATATAGAGCATTCATCCGCTCTACAAACGGGATAACATAGATACGACTGCGATCTTCCTCTTCGACAGGGAGTTCTACATCTACCGAATCCATTTCTGCCAAAGGCGGACGACTGATCATCAGCGGGGCTGTTGTGTCATGTATCGGCACAATCACTTCGGTGTCAACGGCATTTTCCGCCATCGGTTCTTCGGTGTTGGATTGCTCTGCCGGAGTACTATCCTGAGGAGCAGAAGAGTCCATTTGCGTTGGCTGTGTCAGGGGCTTATCAGATTCAGGTTCCGGCTCCGGTTCTTCCTCTACTGCCGGCACATCAAGCATCGATTGCAACATGGCAATCTGATTCTTCATGTCTTTGTCAAGATATGCGGAGAACAGCGGATTCTCGGCCACGTGCGTATGGAGGAATCGGGCAATCTCAGGGAAGGATAACTGTAACTCTTCCTCAGGTTTGACGCGCTCATAATACAACAGTTGCACCATCTCCGGCGAAATCATGTCCAGTGCTTCAGCAGGCACGCTTGTGCCTTCAGGCATCATGTCTTTGAAATCGGTGAGCAACGAACGCACATGAGCAACCATTTCTTGCGAAGTCAATGGCTGACTCATCAATGTCGGATAGGATATGACAGACTGTATGCCGGGCTGTGCAAGCAGGGTGTCAACCAGCACATAGATTGAATCCTCGTCTTGGGTATCATACACGAGCACAAACGGATTCGGCGATGGAAAGACTTTCTCAATCTTCGAGTCCGCCTCTGCTGAGAAAAAGATTGTTGTCTGCCGCGAGAAGTACCACGAGGCAACAAACAGAATCAATGCGCCTATAGCCATCGGCAGTTTGTGACGGGCAACGAACTTGGCAAAACCATCTGTGGGCGGAATATATGCCGCTTTAGCCGTATGGTTAATTACTCTGCGGAAAAGCAACATCAGCGACGGCATTACCGTGAACGTACAGATCAGCGAGCATACAACACCTTTGGCGAGCACCACGCCCATATCTGCACCGATCTTCAGACGCATGAAGCAAAGCATCAATAGCCCGACAACGGTCGTTAATGCTGACGAGAGAATAGATGGCGCAGCACGTTTAAGTGCACGATTTACCGCTATACCTGCCGTCTTTCGGTCGGTGTGTTCGTCTTGCTCCTGACGATATCGGTTGAGCAGCACGATGCAGTAATCCAGCGACAGCACAGCTTGCAGAATAGAGCCGATAAAGTTCGTAGTAATCGAAACCGACGGCAACAAGGCGTTTGTACCCATATTCAGTACAATAGCGATGCCTGCTGTCAGCAATATAACCACCGGTTCAAACCACGACTGAGCCATTACAAACAGCACAACCATTATCAACACTGCAGCAAAGATGATCACGGATATAGGAGGCGTAGCACCGTCCTGACTTGTCTCCACGACACAGTTGCCGCCAAAGCGGGTACTGATCTGCTTGCCTAACGCTTTCTGATTGACAGACTTAGGCACATCAAGGTCAAACAAGGTATGCAAGCTGTCTGCTGAATAGCGGTACGAAACGCTCTGCACCTCAGGATAACTCTCAAGCAGCGTGCGGATACCGGGCACCTCGTTCTGACGAACGCCTTCGAACATAACATGTACATCCGTGCCGGATATCTGCGCCGAACCGAACTCCCCAGTAATGATCTCCAGACCACTTTTCATCTGCGAATCGTCCGGCAGGTATTTCGTCATGTCGGAGTTGACGTTCACATGCAACATCATAATGCCGCAGACTACCGCCAAACCGAGCGTCACAAAAAACAATATATAATGCGTTATACGCTTCATAGCTATATAAAATTCAATTCACAATCATTGCGAGCGCAAAAATACAAAAAATAAATGATTAATGCAAATTTTTATGCAAAATTTCGAAATCCTCATGAATATTTTTGTCATTTTCCACAAATAAAATTTGCATATATCAAAAAAAAGTTGTATCTTTGTAGCCGATTTTAACTTCGCATAAAATGAAGTATCTTATCGTAGGATTAGGAAATATCGGCGACGAGTACGCCAACACGCGGCATAATATCGGGTTTATGGCAGTGGATAATTTCGCTGCCAAGCATGATGTCGTATGGGCGGACAAACGCTACGGATTCATCGGCAAGTGTCGCGTGAAGAATGCCGAACTCGTATTGCTCAAGCCATCCACTTACATGAATCTCAGCGGCAACGCTGTACGGTACTGGCTGAATGAGGAAAAAATCCCCGTAGAGAATATGCTCGTCATTGTCGACGACCTCAATCTACCCTTTGGCACGATCCGTATGCGCAAGCAGGGCAGTGATGGTGGTCATAACGGGCTAAAGCACATTCAACAAGTGCTCGGGACACCTAACTACTGCCGCATACGCGTAGGCATTGGTAATGAGTTTACACGAGGCGCTCAGATTAATTTCGTACTTGGCGAGTGGACTGCCGAGGAGAAAGAGCAACTCAGCAATCGCCTCGACCGCATAGCAGAGATGATCCCGTCATTCTGTCTGCAAGGTCCCGACCGCACAATGAATCAATATAACTAATATGGCAGAAGTTCGCGTTGATAAGTTTCTGTGGGCGATGCGCATCTACAAGACGCGCACGATAGCTGCCGATGCCTGCAAGAACGGTCGCGTCAAATTGGGCGGCATAGAAGTCAAACCCTCGCGTTCGTTCCATGCGGGTGATGTCTTCACCGTACGCAAAGGGCCGATCACCTACACCTACCGTATTCTCCAACTCTGCGAGCACCGCTTGGGAGCAAAACTCGTGCCCGACTATCTGCGCGACGAGACACCGAAAGAGCAACTCGAGCTCCTCGAACTCGCACGCATGGCTGGCAACGGAAACCGTGACCGAGGAACAGGTCGCCCTACAAAGAAAGACCGGCGCGAGATAGAGTCGTTCATCAGCACGGATTACGATTTCGACCTCGACAGTTGGGATGACGATGAAGAAGAATAAATACAGACATTTTTATTGTATATGGATTGGTTAACAAATCTGTTTATCGGCTCAGGCATAGCGCACTCCATCTTTGCGCTGTGTTTGGTCATTGGCTGCGGACTCTTCCTCAGCCACAAACTCAAGATCAAAGGTATCACCTTAGGCATCACGTGGATCTTGTTCTGCGGCATTGCATTCTCGCATTGCGGTATGCGTCTTGATCCAATGGTAGAGGCTTTTGCCAAAGATCTCGGCTTGATTCTGTTTGTCTATTCTATCGGTCTGCAAGTCGGCCCGGGATTCTTCTCGTCGTTCGGCAAGCAGAGCTTGAAGATGAACCTGATGGCAGCCACTATTGTGCTACTCGGTTGCCTCACGGCGTACATAATCCACCTCACATCGGGTGTGGATATAGCCACAATGGTCGGCGTCCTATCCGGTGCAGTAACGAACACACCGGGACTTGGTGCTGCCGAACAGGCATACATGGATATCCGCGGCGTGAGCAACCCGAACATCGCTGCCGGTTATGCGATGGCATACCCCTTGGGCGTCGTAGGCATCATCCTTTCGCTGATGGCATTCAAGTGGATCTTCCGCATCTCACTCGACCAAGAGGAAGAGAAAGTCAATGCTACCCGCAAACAGCAAGACGAGATCGAGCATATCGACATCCGTCTAACCAACCCACAGGTGGATGGCGTGCGTATCTCCGAGTTACGACAATACTGCAACGTGCACTTCATCGTTTCGCGCCTCGTTCATCCGAACGGCACGGATATGGTGGCTGAAGGCAACAGCGTATTGCACACCGGCGATACCATCCGCGTGGTGATTGACAAACGCTACAAGAAAAACATCATGCTGCTCGGTGAACAGACGAAACTGGATGATCAACTGGATGCTCCGCGTTCGCTCGTCACACGGCATTTTATGATCACAAAGCCCGAACTCAACGGCAAGCGTATAGGCGACCTGCATGTACGCGAGACGTACCGTGTTTCTATCACGCGTATACGTCGTGCGGGTGTGGAGCTGCTGGCTACACACGATCTGATTCTGCAATTGGGCGACCGCATAACCCTTGTAGGTGAGGAAAGCGTGATGCCTAAGATTGAGAATGTGTTCGGCAACGCAACCAAGAAATTGGACGCACCGAACCTCATCTCCTTATTCTTCGGCATCGTGTTAGGTATTACTCTTGGCAGTATTCCGTTCAGTCTGCCGGGATTGTCGCAGCCGTTCAAGTTAGGTCTTGCCGGCGGTACGCTGATTGTAGCAATTCTGATTGCCTACTTCGGTCCAAAACACAAGATTGTAACCTACACAACCACCAGTGCCAACCTGATGATCCGCGAGATAGGCATCAGTCTTTTCCTTGCGGCTGTCGGTTTGGGAGCAGGCAAAGACTTCATACCTACCCTTGTTAACGGCGGTTACGTATGGATCGGCTATGGCGTGATTATTACCTTGATTCCGCTGCTGATAGTAGGTATTATATCGCACTTGTGGCTCAAGCTCGATTACTTCTCGCTCATGGGCTTGCTCTCCGGCTCAATGACCGATCCTCCGGCATTGGCTTACGCTACATCGCAGAGCAGCCAGAACGACAATTCGGCAGTAGCCTACTCCACCGTCTATCCGCTCACGATGTTCCTTCGCGTCCTCACCGCACAAGTCATGATTATGGTACTTTTGTAATCTGACGGCTGATAGCTGATAACTGATAGCAAAAGAATGGCGTGTCATGGTAGGTGACACGCCATTGCTTTTGCGTGAGCGAAGCCTTACTTCTTGATCTTCGCCTCACCGGCAATTATCTGGGTATTGCTCTCCATAATCTTTGCCATATCCACTCCGGTAGCCTCTTTGATGACTTCCATTGTCTGGCGCATCACTACGGGCACGTTACCCGAAATACCTGATGCCTCCGAACCCGACGTGCCATACACATGTACATCATTGATGGTTGTCAGCGGCTCAGCAACTTTCGCTGCTACGTCCGGAAGAATCTTCACCATCATTTCAGCGATAGCTGCTCCGTTGTACTTCTTGTACGCCTCGGCTTTCTTGTCCATAGCGATAGCTTCCGCCTCACCTTTTGCCTTGATGGCAGCAGCCTCAGCTTCACCAACGGCTTTTATACCTGCTGCCTCCTGTTGCTTGGCGAACAACGCTGCTTCGGCTTGCGCTTTTACAGCTGCCGCTTTCTGCTCGGCTTCATAACGCTCTGCCTCGGCTTGGCGTTTGCGCTGTTCGAGTTCGGCTGCAGCATCCACCTCTTTCTGGTACTTGGCTGCATCAGCTTGTTTGTTCACTTGTGCTTCCAAGAGTTTCTGTTGGATGGCAATCTCTTGCTCACGGAGCAACTGCTCTTGTTTGGCGCGCTCTACTTCGGCTTCCACAGTCAGACGGTTAATCTCCCTTTGGCGTTCCTGTTGCTTGATTGACTTAGCCGCCTCGGCTTCCACAGTCTTGACGTTAATCTCGCGTGCCTGCTCCTGACGCTGGATCTCGTAAGCGGCATCGGCGATAGCAGTCTGCGTATCGGCTTGCTTCTTCAGGTCAGCCTGTTTGATAGCCAGCTCGGTGTTCTTGATAGCAATCTCAGTCTCGGCTGCTACACGGGCATCATTGGCTTGCTTCGATGCCTCGGCACGGGCAATAGCCACGTCACGCTCGGCATTGGCTTTGTTGATCGATGCATCCTTGGTGATCTTGCAGGTGTTGTCTGCACCCAGGGCGTGAATCAAGCCCTCGCCATCGGTGATCGACTGAATGTTACAACTCAGAATCTCTATACCAAGTTTCGCCATATCCGGTGCAGCTTTCTCCTGAATTTGGTTAGAGAACCCGTCACGATCCACGTTCAGCGAACGCAGATCCTGTGTACCGATGATCTCACGCATGTTGCCTTGCAGCGAGTCACGAATTTCCGCAGCAATCTGCTCACGTGACTTACCCAAGAAGTTAGCCGCAGCAGTAGCAATATTGTTCGGATCAATACGCACCTTGGCTACAGCATCCACATCCACGTTGATGAAGTCCGATGTCGGTACAGGCGAATCGGTCTTGATATCTACACTCAGTTGACCGAGATACAAACGATCCACTTTCTGCAAGCCCGGCAGACGCAAACCACCGGTGCCCACAAGGAACTTTGGACGTTTGCGCGGCCAACCGGAGATAACTAATGCTTGGTTAGGCGATGTCTTCACATACGAAATAACAAGCAAGAACAGTAGCACTACAACGGCTACAATGATAATGATGGTTGATGATTCCATACAGGTTTGATTTAATTGGTTAATAGATAGGGTTTACTTATTGCTTATGATTTTCTTTTGCTCAGTTTCTTTTTGATTTTCTTCGGCCAGCCTGCTATCCGTTGCGGCACTTTGATGATCCAGCGGACAACCTTGTTCCAAATGAACGCACACTCGTCACGGTACGTGAACACAGGCAATGCTATCCCAGCCATCTGGTACGACTCGCGGATGATATTGTCTATGCGCTGTTTCTGAATACCGGCATCGGGCTGGAAGCGACGCACGATCCACGACGGCACGGAGTAAAATCGCGCCAACCATGTGTGACGGCACATCTCTTCACTGTTGTGGTTATACAAGATTGTTGTCTTGCCGTCATCATGACGGGCAGAAGGCAAATATAATGTTTTGGTGTAAAATGCCTGCCAGAAGAAGAAAGGATAATACGGCTCTCTATCCACTTGGTCGAAGTGATAAGTTCTTCCTTCGTACAACATTTCCTTGGGATACGCTTCCTCCATCTGCTGCCTATGCTTTTCATAGTTGAACGCCTTTTCTGCCTCACGAGAATATTGCTCTCGCAGCAGATTAAGGTTGAACACATTAAAGAACGGATTAGTAACAATCGGGTTACCACCACGCGGTACGAACGAGCCTCCATCCGGACAACCGGCATTGGCTATCCCGTTGGCGACAACGTAATCCACGAGCGCCATAACAGCCTGCTTGTTTGTGATAAAGCAATCCTCATCCACATTGATAGCTATATCGCAATCTGCATCTTTGAGCATTGTGCGCAGATATCCGTCAGCCGACTGATCGGTCAGCCGTACACACGGAAATCCCCAGCTCTCATATAGCCCTTTGCTCAGTCTGTACAGACGCAAATCAAACGAACGACAAAATATTTTTATTCTCGGATTATTCATATCATTTCCAGTATTGGCACGATCAATGCCTTTTTCATATACACATATCGCAACTGCCATTTATAATCAGCGAATAGACTTTTCTCCTCCGCAAAACACATCGTCGCACGCATTGCGCGGCGCTTGTCTACACCTTTCCATACACGTCGGCGAGTCAGGCTTCCGGCGTGCAACACGTAATGATATAGTGCTTTTTCGGTCTGCTCTATCCTATTAGCCGTTAGCAGACAGCAGGTGAGAAACGCACTATCCTCCGCACTCCTTGTTTCCGGAAATAGAATACCGTTACGCATAAGCCACTCACGTTTATAGATATACGATGTGAAGTGCGAGGCAAACTTTCGGAGCAACTGCCTGCGTGTAGCAACAGTCAACTCACCTTGGGGCATCTTGGGATTAGCCAACACGTGCGAAGGTTGACTATCCTCATAATCTTGCATAATATTGCAGCAACTCATATCCGCGCCTTTGGCGTTCGTATACAGCATTTCGAACATTTCCGGCTCAATCCAGTCATCAGCATCCAAAAACGCTACATATTCCCCTTCCGCCATCTGCAAGCCGAGGTTGCGTGCCGGTGCAGGCCCGTTGTTCTCAGGTGTTGCCGCAAAGCGATACCGTATATCTTCTCGCGTAGAGCGCGCCACAAACGCTTCAGCCACAGCGATACTGTCATCCGTGCCACGATTGTCAATCAGCAGCACTTCTATCTCAGTCAACGTCTGCGCCTCAATAGACTGCAAGCAACGCTCAATATAGCGCGAAGCGTTGAATACGGGTATTATGACGGATATCTTGTACATTCTCAATATTGTATCTTACGTTTTTCTACTTCGCAAATCGCTTCATATACTCGTTTGCAGTTATTGCTGTCTGCATATTGGAACATCTGTTCTGCACGTTTCCTATAGATCTCCGGCATCTGACAATGCTCCTTTAGGATGGCACTTATCAGATCCACACATTCTGCTTCTGTTGCGGCTACACTGCCCAAACCATTAAAATAGTCGTACCAGCCTGCAGCATAATGTTCACTCCGATAGCGTTCATAGTCAAACAGATAGTATATAATCGGCTTGCGCATGTAGGCGAAATCAAAATATACGCTGGAGTAATCTGTTATCAGCACATCGGATTGCCTGAGCAGTTGCTGCACATCATATTCCCTCTGATTAGCAATCACTATACGGTCATTACCAAACTGCATAAACCATGCAATATGTTTTTGCACTTCATGGTGAGGATAGAACACCAACCGCATATCATATTGCTCCAACAATGCATACAATTGCTTGTTGCATAACAATCTGCTATATTTCTGCGCATATTCTGAGCCTACGAAGTCTTCTTCCTTGTACAGCCATTCGCGCCACGTGGGCATAAGCAAGATCTGCTTTCCGTTGGCATTGTTTATCAATCCGTCAAATCGGCAAAATCCGGTCAGTTGGACTGCTTCACGGGGGTAGCCGTGCGCCGAAATGGCATATTCATACTCAGGAGCTACACCAGCTATAAGCAAATCAAGCCTGGTATTGGAGTAGTACATAAACGGTAATTTGTCCTTCGTAATGCCGTGCTGAAGATTTACATGACACTTAGCTCTATATGCCGGACAAATCTTCTTGAGCCACAGCCCCAACCCCGTGAACGGGAAATAACCCTGTACATGTGCACTAATCAATACTGATGCCCGCCACAGTAGTATGTAATGTGCCATCGAACAGTAATCTATCAGCGATGACTCATAGTCTGCCAAACGCTTGCAGTCATTCGAATCCTTGGAAATAATATAATACACCTCCACATCCGGTTGGTGCTCCTTCATGTACCGGAAAAACCAATAGCCGTTATCACGTGCATCTATACCACGCTCCGCAACGAGCCAGATCCGCTTCCGCCGGTAGAACAGAGCAATAACATACGCTACCGCAAGTTTGGCCAAAGCCCAAACCTGCGCCAGACGAAATGCTATGATGTGTTCATGCCTCATCTTCTAAAGATCCGCACGTATAGCCATTTGACCACTACATCCACTGCATGATTAAAGCACTCATACCACTTTGGCCAGCGCTTATGGTGCTTGTGCCAATAGGCGATATACTCTGTGCGTAGCAGTTTATTCTCCGGGTACAAACGAATCTTCCACCCATTTCGCTCACAAATAGGTGCATACTTCGCATCCATAGCCTCAAGTTCCTCGGCTTTGAAGTCCGCACGCGGCATATCGAGCAAGTAAATCTTGTATAGTATTCGCAGTCGGTTGCAATAATACTGCTCCATCCATTTGCGTCGCACCGGTGACAAGTCAGCAGCATGTGCCTCGTAGTAGTTAAGCATCGCATCAGTCACAGTCTGCAATTGCCGCACACTCTTCATCAGTACTTCCGGTGCCATCGTTTGTCCCTCGCGATCCAAATTGTACTGATACAGATTGAGGTCAAGGAAACAGACAGTCTTGGCATAGAAAGTCGGATAGCAAGCCCACTCGGTATCCGTATAACTTACACCTTCTGTCTGGCGGTAGCCTATACTGCGCAATAACTCCGTACGGTAAGCGAGTGCATGCATCAGGAAGAACCGGATATATCCGTCTTTTAGCACATTGTCCAACTCATACACCTTCTCATACTCGTACGGCTCGCGCCCCATTGTGTTGTAGCGGATCACCTCTGTCACATTGGCGCCTATTTGCGAGAAGTGGGTCACCAACATATCCGTATCCGTGCTCTCTGCTACCTCAAGAAACGCATCCAACACTTTGGTATCAAACCAGTCATCAGAATCCAACACCTTCACGTACTTACCCACCGCAACAGGCAACGCGGCATTAATCGTCGAGCCGTAGTTGCCATTAGGCTTGTCTATTACGTGAATGATGGTCGGATAGCGGAAAGCATACTGTTGCGCCACTTCCAGCGAGTTGTCCTTGCTGCCGTCGTTAACAACAAGTACATCCAAGCTATCAGCCCGCTGAGCTTTAACAAGCGACTCCAAACACCGCGGCAACAATGCCGCCATGTTGTACGTAGGGATTATGATAGAGAGGAGTTTCATTTTATCATGTTTTTACGTAGGTATTCCAATGATTGTTTCCGTAATTGTCCCAGTTTCTTTTCAACGGCTTCGTAGTCGATTGGTGAACATGCATCCCAATTCGAGTGTATGGTTACCAACCGGTCGTTCATCCCTACTCCTCGCAGCAAGTCGGCAGCACGGGTATCTAATCCGTCACCGAGTTGCAGGGCAAACAAGGGCTTGTGGTTGATTATGGCAAATACGCTGCCGTGGAACGAAGGCGTAAATACATACTCCGCATAACGCTCTGCACCAAGGAATAGATCCATCCCTGCTGTACCGAAGTAATGCACATCACGATGCTTGGCTGCATAGAGCATCGCTTCCTTCTTCGGCGTAGAGGTGAGCACTACGAGTGGTAAGCCCTTCCCCTTTGCATAAGCATGAATCTTTGGCAGGAAAGCTAGGCTGTCACGCAGCAGATAGCAGAATGCAAACGGTTTGCCGCCTAATGGATGTGTCACCGGCAGTTCATCCAATATATCTTTCGTAGCAAGCAGCGTCGGGTCAAGCGTTACCTCTATCGGCGGTAAAGCATTGCTACTGATGTTTGTTTCGAGTTGTCGTTTCAAACTCTCTTCACGCACAGATATTGCATCAAAGTTTGCAAGGTGTGAAGCCAGATACGCACATTCATCTTTGGTAAATGCAATCTTCTCTCCACTGGCTGCGTAGGCTATCTTGCGTGCTGATGCTTGTGCCGGAAATGCTCCGAAATATATATCGTCAAAGCCGTTGGTGTTCTTTGGATTCCATATTTGATCACTACCGAAGATGTAATAGTCTTTATCATATGGAATCACATTGCTGAACGAGCCATCACGCTGCAAGTATAACTTACGGAATCGTTGCAAGCGACGATACTGAATATACGCCATCGGGAAAGCCGCAATAATTCCGGCTATTGCCGACAGACTACGTCCCTTAATCTTTCGCCATGCAAGCGGCAAATGTCCGGCATATACTGCCGGCTGCTTGTAGCGGATAAACTCCACTTGACAGCCCTCGTTTTCCAGTACACGCTTTAATGCATACGGCTGGAGCATCGCACCGAAGTTCGACGCAAAGTACGTAGTAAGTATGCCTACTTTCGGCTGCATGGCATGCACACGACGTAAAAGTTCCGCTCTTTTGCTATCTGTCTCACGACGCGCCTTACGTCGCTTACTCCACGTGCACAAATCAAATAACCGCTCGTATGCATAGTTCAGCCACTTGTTCGTACTTCCGTTCTGCAAAACGAACTTTTGTTTCCACAATGGCCATTGGCGCAACTCTGCTACGCGATCAGATAGCCGGAACGTACTGTAGTTCGTCGGCATAAACAGATTCTGATTCAGCCGCGTTATCTCATCCCAGGTGGTCGGCTTGCGGTACAAATGGTCAGAACTTGTGAGTTGTCGCCCTTTCTCGCTGTTGACTAGTAGCACCGACACACCTGCCGGATGGTCGTATTTCTGTTTGTCTAAGCCCCAGAAATCTCCCATCGTTATATCCGCCACGCGTTCGGCACGGGCGAACGGACAACTGAAGCAACTATCACGCAAGAGTGAGGATAATGCATAAGCACGATAATGAAAATCGTTCCTCAATCGGTCTTTCTCATATACACTGCCGTCCTTTGACTCATATACAGTACGGTTGCCGCGTGCCCAACCCAACGATTTGGTTCGGTATTGCCAAATACGTCGGGCATTCTCCAGACGTACAGCCAGTTCTGCCAGATAGTTCGAAGGCACGCCATGGCAAAGGATCTCGGCTGTATATAAGTGCTCATGCCGACCGCAGAAGGCATACACTGCGGCAATCTGACAAGGTGTACCGGAGAACAAAACCCGCTTACCGGCACGCAACTGTTCACGCACATCAACATACACATCGCTGAGGTTACTCTGTTTGTACTTGGAATTTTGCAGCAGAGCTATATCTGCTTCACGGCTAACGGCTATATGCCGCACATCTCCATCTTCAGTAAGCGTCGCACCATATACAACAGAATCCGGCTGACGGAGAAAATCGGTTGCCACTTGCGCAAACACCCCTCCCGAAGCACTCCGTTTAATCAGTTCGTCATCTGTCGTCCACGCTGCGTAAGCTTTTTCTTCTTCCAAAGAATGCCGAATAACACCTGCTTCGTTTTCAGCAATGCATGTATCATAGCACAAGTTGCACTGCACACACAAATCATGGCTGATAATAGGATGCAGATAGCCGTTCTTGTCCTGCAAGAATGTGATAGCTTTCTGCGGACAAATATCCGCGCACAAAGCACATCCCACACAACTATGTACATCCTCTATTGTCATGTCTTTCTCTTTTCTATTTCTAAAAATTTGCATGAGATTCTTGAGACTCTTGAGACACTTTCCGCCAACTGTCTCAACTATCTCAACTGTCTCATGTCATTTTTTCAATCCTTATTCATGGGTGCTTTAGCGCACGCATCGTTAGTTATTGGTTAGATATTAGTTAGTCATTCGTTGGTCATTACCCTTACTATTCCCTACCCGACACCTAACCGCGCCCTACTTCTTCCCTTTCATCAATCGCTTCGTTGCACGCATCTCACGTTGTAACAACTCCATTCGTTCTTTCAATTGCTCTTGCGTAGGCAACGCATCCTTGATCCGGATATTGTTATATGTTGCCACTCCTATCGGCGTACTTATACCCCGGAATGACCATTGCACCTCTGCCTTGTTCATATCCGAGCAAATAAGCAAACCGATAGTGGGGTTATCCTCCTTGTCCTTGAGCAAGTCATCTACCGCATTGACATAGAAATTCAGCTTTCCGGCAAACTCCGGTTCAAAAGCCTTTGCCTTCAGTTCGCACACCACATAGCAACGCAACCGTATATGATAGAACAGCAAATCAATCTTTCGCGTCGTATCCCCTGCCCACAACTGCTTCTGTCGTCCGATAAGCGCAAACCCAGTACCCAGTTCCAGCAACAAACCGGTGATACTTTTCGTCAGAGCCTCTTCCAAATCATCCTCATTATAGATTTCGTGATCTACAGTTGCAAACCCAAAATCATAATTTTCTTTGAACACCTCTTGTACCAACTTACTCTGCAGCTCCGGCATGTGTTCCGCAAAGTTATTCAGTATCTTTCCTTGATGTTCATATAGGTTTGCCTTGATGCAATTCACCAACGCCGCACGACTCAGCCCTTGCTCTATCGTCTTGCCGATATAGAACAATGCTTCTTCAATAGATTTGCATTTGGAAATAATGGCAATATGATGTCCCCATGGTATCAAACCAAAAGGTGACGGAAATTCTCCAACGGGTTGTTGGAGTTTTTCGCTTTCCATTTCTATTACAGGTTGTAATAGTTTTGTGCCTGACATTTCTTCAACAATTTGTTGAAGTTTTTCATCTCTAATTTCTTCAACAGCTTGTTGAAGTTTTGTATCTTCCTGATTATAAAAAAGATACCATCGCTTCATATACCACAAGTTACCAGCCGAGAACCCTTCTGCATTCGGGAATTCCCGTTGTAGGTCAAGGCTCACCTGCTCTACTACTCCCGCTCCCCAACGCTCCTCAGCCTTCTTCTGCACCAAGTCACGCCCAAGTTGCCAATTAAAGAGCAACTTCTCCGAGTTTACCCGCACAGATGCCTTCACCTGCGCCGAACGATAGCGATGTTTCAACTCCGCAATCCAATCTGCATAATCGCCATCCAAATGCACGTCATGCGACTTCACAATCCGTGGCGTTTCAAATCTATCTGACTCTTCACTCATATAATACCTCTATATTATTTCTGTATCAAACTCCATATCACATCTCAACTACCACGCCATCAATCCGTATTGATAAACATACTCCTTCGGCGGGAACTCCACGCTTATGCCAATATTCGCCAGAGTCTTCACCACATTGCAGCCCGTTGCATCCCACGGCACACGTGCCTGCTCTGGATGTGCACAGCCTTCTTTCGGACAACCGTCTTTGCACAACTGACATCCGCAACCTATAAACGCCTCCGCCATCGCATTGCCGCGCTTGAACAACTCGCCCTCCAAGTACAACATTGCCCGATGCAATCCGTTCGCCGCTTCCCGAAATCTGACTTCTGACATCTGATCTCTGATTTCTGATTTCTGATCTCTGACATCTGATTTCTGACGGCTAATGATCACCGCCAAATGTTCATACTCCCTGATAATCTTCTGAAAGTCCAGATCCGGCAATCGTCCGGGACAAGTCCATTTCTCGCGGTAGTTCGTGCAATGCAGGCATTTGAGCCGCACACGCTCCTCAAAAACAAGATCGTCATGACGTATAGCCACCACATCCATCTCCGGATATTTGCTCTGCAATATGTCTCGTATTTCATCCAAACTCATAATGCCCTACAAAATTACACATTTTTTTTGACATTTGCAAATTTTACGCACACATTCTTGCTTTTTTTACATATTTTTGTTGACAAGCGGATAAATCTCACCTTACAGGATTGATATAGTAGAACGTCGTGTCGCCGTCAAGGGTGGCTATAATATCTTGCAATATGCGTTCGGGATGAACCACTCCACTCTCCCAGAAGTCGTTCGCTCCGCTTGGCAGACAGCGTTTGCGGAAGTTATACAATCTACCCGTCTTATACGCCTTAAACAAGGCGTGCTGGCTATTCATCTCAAGCAAAGCTTCCCTACTCGGCACATTGCACCCTAACCACACATCGGCATCAGCAAAGGTCAACAAAGCTTGTTCAAACGTCAGCGGTATAGACGACTCACGTTCATCATCGGCGAAAGCATATTTCGCTCCGGCATCGCGAAACAACGCTCCCATATACGTTCCTCCGGCTGGCACATACCACGTACCTCTGAAATCGAGTCCACTAACAACTGACTGTTGATTGCTGACAGTTGATCGCTGATTGCTGATTGCATTATACACGCTATCCACAGCATTGAATATTGAATCGGCTACATCCAGCTTATCAAAGAACACTGCCACAAACCGTATCCATTCGGCACGCGCCAGTGGAGTCGATTCGCGCCACTCATTGTTGTACAGCACAGGTATTCCCACACTCTCCATCCTCTCCGCCGACTGATCGCTCGGCGCGTAAGTCGAATACAGTATCGCTTGCACGCCATTGGCTATAATCTTTTCGCAGTCAGGCTGCATAGCATCGCCAAGATGCTTGCAACTCTCCGGCAACTCGTGATAGCTGACTTCGGGATTGCACATGCCTACAAGTCGATCCATTAGCCCGAGTTCAGCCAACATGCCTATATGCGTCGCCGAACTCGCGCCAATTCGTTCCAACGGCTCGCTGATCATATATGTCGCCATCACGCTATCCGCATTCCACGGAGCAAACACGCGCACGCGCTTCATGCCCAATGTATCATCAATCTGAAACCCCGTGGCATATTTGTTCCCCGGACGCGGCGTCTTGTCTTGCTGCACAGCGGGTGTGCATGCACCTAACAGGCACACACACACCGCTATGACGCAAGCCAAGCTTGGCTTGCTGCTAATTGAGATTCTTGCACGCATATTCATACCCTGCCTCAAGAGCGCGGATGTTCGTTTGTACAACGACTTCCGACTTGCGGGCAAACACTTTCTCCAAACCTGCTTTGACGATCTCCGGCTCTACACCCAACATCGGAATAGCCGCACCAAGCAGAACCATATTCGCAGCCTGTACGGGTGCATTGATCTCTTTGACGAGCGCATCGGTATCTATCAGAATATGTTTCGGACAAGCCTTGATGGCTTTATACACTTCCTCAAGATCCGGGTAATTGTCAATATTTCTAAAAGGCACAGATGAAGTAACCACACATCCATCGGGAGCGAGCCATGGCACATATCGCAATGCTTCCAGCGGTTCAAGCGAAAGAATAATATCCGCTTGTCCCTGCGGAATAAGATCCGACCAAATCGGTTCAGTAGAGATACGCAGATGGCTTTGCACCTCACCGCCACGCTGGCTCATGCCGTGTACTTCGGCTTGTTTCAAGTACCAGCCCTCGGATAGGGCTGCTTGACCTATAACAGTGGCAATAGACAGAATTCCTTGTCCGCCTACACCGGCTAATATAATATCGTTTTTCATAATTGCGATGATTTATTTAATCAGCCAAACTTGGCTGATGCTGTTATTTACGCGCTTTACGCTTTAGGGTTTGTATACACTCACGGCGTGCTATAACCACCGACGTACCGTGATAATTGATCTCCTCGCGGATAACCTGTTTCATCTCGTCCATGTTCTTGGCAAGCGGCACAACCACACGTACATGCTCTTCAGGTATTCCCATCGCCATGCAGATTCGTTCGAGTTTGCCTGTACCTGCCGAGTCTTGACCACCGGTCATTCCGGTCGTCAGGTTATCCGAGATAAGCACTACAACATCCGCATTGCAATTAGCGCAATCGAGCAGTCCTGTCATGCCGGAATGCGTGAACGTCGAGTCGCCGATAACAGCAATTGACGGGTATTGTCCCGCATCAGCCGCACCTTTCGCCATCGTAATCGACGCACCCATCTCCACACAGGCATGAATAGCGTGGAATGGCGACAGCGCACCTAAGGTATAGCAACCTATATCGCCAAAGATCCTCGGCTCGGGGTACTCACGTGCCACCTCATTGAGCGCGGTGTACATATCTCTGTGACCGCATCCCTGACACATCGAAGGCGGACGCCCCGGCAAATCGAGTTTGCTTATTGCTGATTGCTGATTGCTGATTGCTGATTTAAAGCAATCCGGTGACAACTCGCCCATGCGCGGCAGATCGCCTGTCAAGCGACCGCGGATAATTATATTCGAAGGAACCAACCCACGCAGCAACTCTTCAACAACAGGCTGACCTTCCTCGGCAACAAGAATCTCCTCTACGCCATCTGCAACCATTTGGTTGATGAGTGCCACAGGCAGCGGATACTGCGTAATCTTCAGTATCGATGCGCCCTTGGCTATTCCGGCTTCTTGCATGTAGTTGTATGCTATGCCACACGCTACGATCGCGCGTTTAGGGTCTGTGCCTTTCGTGTAAGAGTTATTGCCGCACTCCTCGCTCAAACGTACGAACTCCGGCTGTTGTGCCAGCAGGTCGGCGTAGTTGCGTTTGGCAAACGCCGGTAACAAAATGAAGTGCTGCGGGTTGTCAGGAAGGCTGTGCGCATTCTGTGCGCGTTGTTCATCGGCCGTTACAACCATCGCACGGCTATGCGCCATTCGCGTCGTTACGCGCATCAGTACAGGTACGCGCAACTTCTCCGACAAATCAAACGCTTGCCGTGTCATGTCGTACGCCTCTTGCTGGTTCGAGGGTTCAAAACATGGTATCAATGCAAACTTTGCATAGAACCGTGAATCTTGCTCGTTCTGCGAACTGTGCATCGACGGGTCATCGGCAGCCACAACCACCAAGCCGCCATTCACGCCTGTGATGGCAGAATTGACAAACGCATCAGCACAAACGTTCATGCCGACATGTTTCATGCAGACTAACGCACGCTTGCCGGCGTACGTCATGCCGAGAGCCGCCTCCATGGCAGTCTTCTCGTTCGTCGCCCAACGGCAAAAGATTCCTCGGGGCGCTTTGGCTTCGCCGAGTTGAATGTACTCCGTAATTTCGGTAGAAGGTGTGCCCGGGTAGGCATAAACACCGCTCAAGCCGGCATCAATAGCGCCTTGAGCAATGGCTTCGTCACCTAAAAGAATGTGTTTCATGATGTAGAATATTTTTTGTTCACAAATTATTTCTGTTCACTAATTAATCGAATTAAACGAATCGCAATGATTTAATAGTTGCGCAAACAAACTGTCGTCCGGCACAGGCGCAATGATGGTAATCGGTTCTTTGCGCACGGGATGCACAAATGTTATCTGCCGTGCGTGCAGACTAATCGAGCCATCGGGATTGCTGCGTTTAGCGCCATATTTCAAATCACCCTTAATCGGGCAACCGATAGCCGCCAACTGGCAACGGATCTGATGATGCCTACCTGTCAGCAGTTCAACCTCAAGCAGCGTATAATGCTCGCCTTTTGCCAATGTCTTATAAGTCAATATCGCTTGCTTCGCTTCCTTGGCGCCCTGTTTGGCAATATACGATTTATTTTGTGCTTCGTTACGTACGAGCCAATTCTCTAACCTTGCATCCGGCAACTTTGGTTCACCTTGCACGATAGCCCAATACGTCTTGTGCATGGCTTCGTGATCTTTGAACATCTCATTCAGTCGAGCCAGTGCTTTCGATGTACGTGCAAACAGCACCACACCGCTTGTTGGCCTGTCAAGCCGATGCGGCACGCCGAGGAACACCTCGCCGGGTTTGTTGTACTTGACCTTGATATATTCTTTCAAGATCTCCGAAAGCGGCTTGTCGCCCGTCTTGTCGCCTTGTACAATCTCCCCGGGAGCTTTGTTCACCGCAATAATATGGTTGTCTTCGTATAGTACCTGCATAATCTGAATTCTGAATACTGAATACTGAACACTAACTACTGACGACTTACATCTTACACAACGCTTTGTTCCCAAATCCGTCAATATACATCTCCAGCGGTTTGTCAAGTCGTACATGGCGAACGAGTTCAGTCTCCTCCACTGCCGGCAGACGGTTAAGCGCCTCATCATCGTAGCAGTCACTTGCCCGTGCCCACGGGTCGATGTTCATATAGCCGACATTGAACGAAGTCATGTTCTGGAAGAAGTGGCTGCCTTGACTCGGGTCAACACGGAAGTTCTCCAGACTGCACTCGGCGATTGCTTTCGCTTCACTTATATCGCTCCATTGCACCGGCACACCTAAGCTCGCGATCTGCGAACCCCAACGACCGTAACCGATCAGCAGGTACTGTCTACCCTCTTGGCGCATCTTGTTGTTCCACTCGCGCAGCGTTGCTGCCATCTCGCGCGTACGCAATACATCAAAGGTATCGCGCTTGAGATATATGATATCCGTTATATCCTCAATCTTCCCCACACCCAGCGCGCTGCCCGAACGCAGCAACGCGCCACTCTCGTCAATCTCATCCCATTCAACCTTGGCACTCAAACTATCCGCCGATATCGGACGAATCTGCAGCACATTGAATACAGCCAAATCGTCAGATACCGAGCCGCTCTGCTGCGGAATAGATTCCGTATTCGGCTTGAGCGATGCAGCAAACTCAATCTCCACCGGTGTCTTTATCTCTTGCTGCGCCATATCGAGCAGTTCTCTTATGATTGCCGTCAGCGGGAACGTGTTGAACTTCAACTGTTGCGCAAACGTCACAATACGCGGACCTTGCGGATAACAGGAGTCCACAATACGCATATTCTCCATGTCGTAGGTCGATGCTACGAGCCGCAGACTGCCAAACTGTTCGCAGTCGTGAATAGGAATACGCGCAAGGTTCACCGCATCATCGACGGACACCTTGAATAGTTCAGGACTCATCGAAAGCGCCAGCATTGACTGCTGCGTCTCACGCATCGCCAGATCCACCGTCGAGGTCTGCATCACGTTTTTCGGGTACTTGGGTGAAAAACGCAACACTTGTTCGCCATCCACCACGGCTTTGCCCAAACCGTAGGCGATCTTCACGATGCCGTCTTCAGGTTTTTCTTTGCCCACGGGATAGAAGTTGATGCTTCGTGCCACACCGGAGATCACGGGGAAGTAGTAATTGCCTTCCTGTTCGCCGCAAACCTCTTGCAGCACAATCGCCATCTTCTCCTCGCTCGGCACGTTGCCTGTGCTGACGATATATCCACGCGACGCAGCAAAATACACACTCGCATAAACCGACTTAACCGCCTTGCTGAGCATTCTCAGCTGCTGGTCTTCGTTCTCGGTGTTCGGAATCATGTAGGTCGAATACACACCTGCAAACGGCTGATAGTACGAGTCTTCGAGTTTGCTACTCGACCGAACAGCCAGTGGACGACGCGTCACTCGAATAAAATGCCGCAGCGCATCCCTTAACTCCAGCGGAAGCATTGCCGCCACAAACTCCGACAATATCTCTTCGTCCGTCAGGTCGGCATTGATGACGTATTGCAATCCGTTGTCGTGGATGAACTTGTCGAAGTACTCGGTCGTAATAACCATCGTTCGCGGCACAAGCACGCGCACATCCGGCCACTTGTCGTACAAATCGTATTTCTGCAGCACATGGTTCAGGAACGCCAAACCACGGCCTTTTCCGCCCATCGCGCCATCGCCGCAACGCGCAAACCAGATGGTGTCATTGTAGGTATCCGTCGCATATTTCGCCACAACGCCCAATGCCTGATTGATGCGGTAGTCGTGGATCAGACGGATATTGTTCTGCCGAACGTTCTCAATATCTGACTCGTCTTGGATCTTCAACGCGCTGACCGGTCGCCCTACGGAGAACAATCCTCTCGCAAACAGCCACTTACTCAGATAGTTATTGTCACTCAGTCGGCGGAATGCGGCTGGTGAGATAGTCGATATGATTCGTTCAAATCCTTCCAGATCGCTCGCACGGTCAATCTCCTTACCTGTTCGCGGATCACGGGCAATGAAGTCACCGAAGCCGAACTCCCGCTCAATATACTCGCTCACCTCTTGCGTCAGGGTCTTCGATTGCTTGATCACGAAACCGACCTTTAGTTTGTTTGCCGTCTGGCGCATCGACTCTTGCGAACTCTGCATCAAGAACGGCATTGTCGGATTGTCCTTGCGGATCATCTTGCACAGGTCTATACCTGCATCCAGTTTCTCTTCGGACGACGGATCGCCTTTGTGAATAACAAAACCTATATCCGATATTACGCCGATGATGTTCTGCTTGTATTGCTCGTAGAGTTCAACCGCCTCGTCGTAGCATGTTGCCATCAGCACTTTCGGTCGCGAACGCTTGCGCAGCAGTTGTTGCTTCTCGTTCAGCGCGTCGCGGATAGCTATGCTGTTCTGCTGCAGCACCAGTTTGTACAGCAGCGGCAGATACGTCGAATAGTAGCGCACGCTGTCTTCCACCAATAGGATTGCCCGCACGCCTTCTTCGAGTATATCATGCGGCGCGTTCATTCGGTCCTCTATCAACTTGTTGATAGCGATGATCAGGTCGGTCGAGTTGTTCCAGTTGAAGTACAGGTCGATGTTGCTGCGGTCGTGCTTCTCGATGCGGCGGAAGATTTCCTTGCTGAACGCCGACAGCAGCACAATCGGACAATCCGGCAGCAACTGCTTGGCTGCTTTGGCAAAGTCAAACACATCAAACTCTCCCGCACTGTACATCATCAATATCAAGTCAAACTCCTCGCCCTTTGCACCATTTCCACCATTCTCACCATTTTCACCATTTGCACCATTTTCACCATTTATCAAAGCCAGCGCCTCGCGCGTAGTTTCTGCCCTTGTGATTGACGGCGGATTACTTAGATTCAGTTCCGCATATTCCTGTGCAATCTGCACATCAATACGTCCGTCTTCCTCCAGTGCAAAACTGTCATAGTTATTGCACACCAGCAGAATCCGCTTCACGCGCTTCGCCATCAACGATGTGTAGTTACTGTTCTCCATTATGTTGATTTATAACTAGTTTTTTAATGTTAACACATATTGTAACACCTCATTAAAATAATTACGTAAGAGCATTGTCTGTCCTTTTAGAGTACGCTTGTTAAAAGTTTTCTTATCTTTAAATTCAAACCAATAGGCTTGCTCATCTTTCTCGGGTTTCAGAAAATATTTATGCCCGCCACGAAGTCCATTAGCATTTTTTTCCAATAAGTCATAAACTGGTTTCCCCCATCCTTCTTCATCTGAGAATGCAATATATATTCGCGGAACCTCCTCATTAAAATAGACGCCAAACCATCCATATGTTTCTTGAATCTTATGATTCTTAAATTGCACATCAAAGTACTTGCCCATAGCTCCTTGTCGCGGCGTACAATATTTATTACCGCCTTGATGAGTATCCCTATACGAATTATATACTTTTGATGAATACTCTTTTGAGTCAATAGCAAATACTTCATCTAATACATTGTAGAACTCGTACAACGAGTACATTCCTTCTAAGTTCATTGATTTCTTAAATATTTCAATTGAACAAACAGATTTAACATATTCCAGATAACCATTCACAAATTCTTGTTCTGCCTTAGGAAATCTATACTTTTGAATATAAAAATAAAACTCCTTCCAGGTATGCACAACATATGGATTCTGCTCCATCGGATAATTTGTAATATAGCCAAGTTTATCTGGCTTAATATCAAATGTGGAGGAATACTGCTCAAAATGATGATTTTGGTCGTATATTTTATTCTCTATAAGATATGTTTTACCTTTATACTCAAAATAAAAATCAGGACGGCTGTCATCTTCGGAAACCTCACGCTCTATATTAATCTCACCAGAAAAATCAACCTTAGGAAAGAAAAACTCTAAAAATGCATTGAGGAATGTATCCGACGCACGAAGCATTGCCCAAGTAACATCAGACAAGTCATTTTCTTTCTCTTTTCTTAATGCTATACTAGAAAAGAAATCTACTATGGCAGAAGATTTACTCATTTTTTATATTCTCACTTTCTGATTTATGCTTCATTTTTGTTGTTAGTAAGTTGCGCGATTACAAAGCCACGGAGAGTTTCGTAGTATTTGTTCTTTATGACGGCGGGAGAGTTGGGACCAAAGAACTGCGTGTTAGCTTCCTTGAGGTTCTTGTTGGCGAGGCGTTTGTATTGGTCGTATAGATCCTGCCAATAAGCATGACGGACGGGATCGTCGAGTTCCTGTTTGGCTTGCGTGGAGCGCTGACCAAAACCGGTACTGTTGGCACGCTGACTCGGAGTGATTGACTTGGGGTCTTTGTGCTTCGGGTAGTTACTGATGACCGTGCGACCGTAACGGTGCGTGGCATAAAACTCGCTGTCACCCGTGAGGCGACCACTCAGTTTGTCTAACAATATGTCTAACTGCGCTTTTGCCATAGTCTAATTCATTTGGCTTATGCCATATTCTTATGAGGTTGTTGTTAGGATTACACCAGCACTCGTTTACGTCTCGTTTACGTGTCGTTTACGTGTCGTTTTCGAGTGAACAAGGAAAAAGGATGCTAATTTTTTACTTTTATTTACTTTTTTGTCTTCAAATAACGCTTCTTTTGTGCTTTGGACATGTCCTGGGTGATGAGATCGGTCGTTAGCGGCGGAACAACTATGGATACTGCGCTGTCGCCGGGCTGAATGAATTGCGAACCGTTCCATAGTTGGGGCACAAAATGCGTGTACGGATACTCTATAGCTACTTCTTTCTGTTTGAAATACTTCTCATCCAGATATACAAATCCCACATATACCTTACCTCCGGCAGCCAAACCGACAGGTTGTCCCACCTCCACTGCATCGCCGGGCTGAACCAAGGCGCGACGCATGTGGTAATATACCGCAAAAGTCTCGTCTATATGATTGATAACCACGCCTTTGTTATCGCCCACCAGACAGGCAACACCACCACGCATAGCATATACCGTATCGTTATTCTGTGTGGAGAAGGAGAGGTAGTTCTCTTTCCTTTCGCTATTGCGGGCACGTATCATGTGCGGTTCTATGAGGATACTTTCTCCTACCGCCAGAGGCAAAGCATAATACCCGTTAGCAGGTTCTGTCTTGGGGAAAATTCCTCTGTAGTAGCGGTACTCTGTCTTGGAAAAATTCCCTTCGGCAGCTTGCGATTGCACTTGCCGACTCTCCACCAGATTCTCTCCGGGATAGGCATTGTAATAACGCGCACCTTTGCGTACAACCAGATAGGCGCAATGATCGGTATTGATGTATATTCGCTCCTTGGACTTCGTAGCGGGATTATACCGGGTTTTGTTCTGTACAATCAACTCCGGACTGTTATTCAATGAAAACACCCGCAGGAACTCCTGAGAGTACATCGCTGATGCAAAAGCCAGCAATACTATAAAGAGGCGATAGCGCATATATATCAAATTACAATAGTGTGTAATATCTTATCTATTATCTTTTGATCCGCCAAGATTGGCGGATGCTATTTTTGCATAATTGGGCGGCGAGGTTGTTCATATTGTGGAACTGGCTGTAGTCGGAATCTGCGGGAACGCCGTTGACGGCATCCATTGCGGTCAGTTGCCACGGCGAGAGTATGAGCAGTTGTCCCATTTCGCAGAGTTGATGACGGCGGAGTTCGGGATTCCAGCCCTCGCGGATGGGCTCTTTTTGCAGATGAATAAGCGGGAGGGCTTGTTCGATACAATCCTTGACCAGTTGTTGCTCGCCTTTGGAGATACCCGGTGTGACAAGTACTGCGCCATCTTTAGCAGCTTGAATCCATGCTGCGCGTTCCTGTAGGAATACGTCGGTGGTTTCGTAGCGGGTATTGTAGTCGCGCCGGTCACCATTCATCAACCAGCGATGACAGAAAACCTGTTCTTTCCACGGACGTTTTAACAAGAAGAGATTGCCGTAAGCGGCAAAATCCTGTCCGTCAATAGTGATATGTTGGCGGCGTTGGAAGAGATCCGGATAGAGCGCACGCATTATGGCACGACGCGGATTGTCCTGTACGTAGTTGATGATATTTTCTAATTGTCCTTTGCGGTAACAGATGGAATCATCGAAGTTGTCGTCAAAGAGCGGTTCAATACCATGAGCGGTGTAATAATCCTCGCGCTGCTTGCGGGAGGAGCGGATCAGGAGGGCGGAGTCGATGGAATCCGCCAAGATTGGCGGATACTGGATGCGGTACTCTTTGGTGCAGACGGCCTTGAAATCACGGATGATAGTGCCGAGTGGGACATCCATCGGGTGAACAACCTGCAAGATACCATGGAAATGATCCGGCATGACTTGATAGCCAAGCGAGCGGATATGACGCCCACAGGCGGATTGTTTCTCAAAGGTCTGTAACCACGCCTCCTCCATGTATTGACCAAGTTTGGTCAATACGACGGAGGGAGCGGAGAGGTTATTGTTCAGCTCGCCAAACACGCGCTTGCGAGCGTGCGAGACAATCGTAATAAGGTATATCCCGGGGGATTTGTAATCCTTCCAGGTATTGCGTGGGCGATGAGCGCTACTCAATAGGCCACCGCGTTCCTTCCAATATGTATACCAATCGGTTGTCATGTGTTTGATCCGCCAAGATTGGCGGATGCAATATTATACCAAGCCTTGTTCCACCATTGCGTTCGCTACTTTCATGAAGCCGGCAATGTTGGCACCCTTGACGTAGTTGATGTAACCGTCGTCTTCCGTGCCGTACTTGAGGCAAGCGGCGTGGATGTCCGCCATGATGGTGCGGAGGCGTTGGTCAACTTCCTCGGCAGTCCACTTGAGGCGCATGGAGTTCTGGGTCATCTCAAGACCACTCGTGGCAACGCCGCCGGCATTGGAGGCTTTGCCCGGGCTGTAGAGGATCTTGGCACCTTGGAAGATTTCAATTGCTTCGGGTGTAGAAGGCATGTTAGCACCTTCGGTTACGCAGAAGCAACCGTTCTTGATGAGGTTCTCGGCATCGGCTTTCTCGATCTCGTTTTGCGTAGCGCACGGCATAGCGATGTCGCACGGGATGCGCCACGGACGCTCGCCGGGGAAGTATTGTGCCTGCGGGAACTTCTGCGCGTACTCCTTGATACGTCCGCGACGGATGTTCTTGAGTTCAAATACGTACGCCATCTTCTCCTCGGTCAGTCCTTCGGGATCATAGATGAAGCCGTCGGAATCGCTCAGCGTGAGCACCTTGGCACCCAGACGCATCGCTTTCTGTGCGGCATATTGCGCTACATTACCTGCACCGGAGATGCAGACACGCTTGCCCTCGAACGACTCGCCACGGGTAGCCAACATCGCCTCAGCGAAATAGCAAGCACCGTAACCGGTTGCCTCGGGGCGCATCAACGAACCACCCCAGAGTTGGCCTTTGCCGGTCAGCGTGCCGGTGAACTCGTCGCGAAGACGTTTGTACTGACCAAAGAGGAAACCGATCTCACGTCCGCCTACGCCTATATCACCGGCAGGTACATCGGTATCAGCGCCAATGTGGCGTTGCAACTCGGTCATAAACGACTGACAGAAACGCATCACCTCGGCATCACTTTTGCCACGCGGCGAGAAATCACTTCCGCCCTTGGCGCCGCCCATAGGCAGCGTAGTGAGCGCGTTTTTGAAGGTCTGCTCGAAGGCGAGGAACTTCATAATCGACAGGTTAACAGACTCGTGGTAACGGATACCGCCTTTGTACGGGCCAATGGCGCTATTCATCTGCACACGGAATCCGCGGTTGATCTGCACTTCGCCCTGATCGTCCATCCACGGCACACGGAACATTATCACGCGCTCGGGTTCAACGATGCGCTCCATGATCTTCTGCTCGCGCAGATACGGGTACGCCATAATCATCGGCGCTACACTTTCCACTACTTCGCGGACGGCCTGGTGAAACTCCTTCTCGCCAGGGTTTTTCTTAATCAAGTCGGCCATAAACTGGTCAACATAAGCTTGGGTTTGTTTGTCCATAGTTATGATATTTATGTTATTTGATCCGCCAAGCATGGCGGATACTATTATATATTGCGCTGGCGCACGGCCTCGTAGATCATCACTCCGGCGGCAACAGAGACGTTGAGCGACTCCAACTTGCCGAGCATCGGGATGCGCACCTTGTCGGTTGCCAGGTCGAGATTGGCGGGAAAGATGCCGTGCTCCTCGCTGCCCATGATGATAGCAAGCGGCTGACGCATATCGACTTCGGTGTAGTTCTGCGTGCTATGCTCGGTAGCAGCCACAATGCGCAGACCACTCTCGCGCAGGTACGACAACGCCTCTTGCATGTTCGTCACCTTGCAAACCGGCAACGTGTGCAACGCACCGGCAGAAGTCTTGATAGCATCGCCGTTAACCGCAACACCGCTACGCGAGGCGATAACAATACCATCTACACCCGCACACTCGCAGGTTCGCGCTATAGCGCCGAAGTTACGCACATCAGTGATACCGTCAAGCACCATCAAGAACGGCACTTTGCCTTGTTCAAACAACATCGGCACGAGCGACTCCAACGGCGTGAACTCCACCGGCGAGAGGAAGGCGATGACACCTTGATGGTTCTTGTCAGTGAACTGGTTGAGTTTCTCCACAGGTACGCGCTGTACTTGCGTAGGCACGTTCTGCAGTTTGGTGATCAGTTCGCGTCCGATAGCGGACGACATGTCGCGGCGCAGCAACACTTTGTCGAGTGTCTTGCCGGCATCAATGGCTTCAATGACCGCACGGATACCGAAAATCATCTCTTTCTCCGGCGGACGTTTTGTATCGTAACCCTTTGGATTACTACTGGTTCGTTTGGGTATCATATGTGTTCTATTTAGTCAAAAAAAGATTTAGCCCACAAAATTACAAAAAAAATCCCACATTTGCAAGAAATGAGGGATATTTTTTTCAACAAAATGCAATTATTTTGCATTAGGCTACTGTTTGAGCCATTTGATGAACTCCATCGGGTCGGTTGTGAACGCCATCGGCTCGGCGATTTGGTTGCCATTCGCATCCAGTTGCACAAAGAACGGCTGTGCGTTCGAACCGAAGCGCTCGCGCTGCAAGCGGCTGTTCTCATTGCCTTCGCTCTCGCCGTCGGCATCTTTGTCGAGGCGATCATCCACATAGAGTTCGATAAACACATAGTTTTTCAATCGTGCCTTCACGCTGTCGTTCGCCAACACAAAAGCCTCCATCTTACGGCAGTTCACGCAACCGTATCCGGTAAAGTCGATGATAATGGGTTTGCCTGTCTGACGCGCATATTGGAGGCCTTCGTCGTAATCGCTGAACACCTCACGCCCTTCAATCTCCATCGGCGGAGCAAACGCACTAATAGCCTTCACCGGCGCGCCCCATAGTCCCGGAACAAGATAGCACGCGAACGCGACGGACGGGATAATAACCACCGCACGAATAATCTTGCGCGTCAGGCTGACGTTGCGGATGTTCCACAGCAGATATACGCCGATACCGAGGAAACAAGCAATCCAAATGGCGATAAACAGCCACCGCGGCAATATGCCCCAACCGTACGCCATGTCGGCTACGCTGAGGAACTTGAGCGAGAGAGCGAGCTCGAGGAAAGCGAGTACGGCTTTAAACGAAGTCATCCATTCGCCCGATTTCGGTGCTTGTTTCATCCATTGCGGGAACATAGCGAACAGCGAGAACGGCAAAGCCAACGCCACAGCAAATCCCAACATCCCCACAGCCGGAGCCAGCAGACTGTGACCTGCAGCTTCCACAAGCAGCGTGCCGATGATCGGACCGGTGCAGCTGAACGATACGATTACCAACGTGAATGCCATCAGCAGAATGCTCAGCAATCCACCGGTTGAGCGCGCCTTGCTGTCCAGAGCCGTTGACCAACTGTCGGGAAGCGTTATCTCAAACAAGCCGAAGAACGACAACGCAAATACTACCAACAAGAGGAAGAAAAAGATGTTCACTATTGCGTTGGTTGACAAATCGTTCAATGCCGATGCTCCGAAAGCAACCGTGATAAGCAGTCCCAAACCGACATAGATAACGATGATGCTCAGTCCGTACAGGATAGCGTTTTGTGCGCCTTTGTCTGTGCGCTTCAAAAAGAAGCTTACCGTCATCGGAATAATCGGCCACACGCAGGGCGTAAAGATTGCCAGCAATCCGCCGAGCAGACCCAACAGGAAAATCAGCCAAAGGGATTGCTTCGCTGTTTGACCGCTATCGCTGTTTGACCGCTTCGCTGTTTGACCGCTGCCGCTGTTAGATTGATAGGTGTAGATTTCCGGCGCCGTACACATCTCGTCGTTGCAACTGTTGTAGCGGATTGACGGCACTTCATTGGCGGCAAAGGTCAGCATGAACGGGCTTTCGTAGATTTCCTCGCCGATCTCTTCGTCGCCTACGTTAATAAGCGTCATGTGCCAACCTTCTTGGATTGTTGCCGTCAGCCGCACACTATCCACAGCCTCAGCATTGGCCGCAGGCACTACTTCCCCACTCCATTTGACAGCCTCAACGATCTGTGCCGATGCCCACACCGGCATAAACGCTAATAATATAATAAGGTATTGTCTCATAATTTTTTCTCAAGTCGTTTTAGTTATACAACAATGGTAATACAACAATGGTAATATCAGAATCTTATTTCTCATTATCGAATGAATGTATATATCTGTTGCAAATCGGGCGCAAAGGTACAAAAATTATTTCATATTTGCAAGCGAAATACTTTTTTTTTTCGATATTAAGCAAAAAAATGAAAAAAATATTTGCAAATGTCATTTTTTTTTTGTAACTTTGTGGCGTTTTTTGTGCGTTGCGCTATAATCGCACGCAAATGTGCGCATAACATAATAAAAAACGCTACTAAATGACACGGTTAAGTGTAAACATCAATAAGATTGCCACGCTCAGAAATGCACGCGGAGGGAATGTGCCCGATGTGGAGCAGTTCGCCAAGGACTGCGAGCGGTTCGGTGCACAGGGTATAACCGTTCACCCGCGCCCTGACGAGCGGCATATACGTCGTAGCGATGTATATGCGCTGAAAGATTGCGTGACGACCGAACTGAACATCGAGGGAAACCCCGAGCCGGAGTTTGTGCAGATGGTTTGCGAAGTACGACCGACTCAGGTGACGCTTGTGCCCGACGGACATCAGCAGCTGACATCGAACCACGGCTGGGACACCATCACACATCGCGCGTTCCTGACAGAGGTAACGCAACGCTTCCATGAGGCAGGAATACGGGTATCCATCTTCGTAAACCCGATAGCGGAGATGGTGGAAGGTGCAAAACTCGCCGGTGCAGACCGCGTGGAGCTATACACAGGTCCTTACGCCGAGTTATATGAGATAGACCCTAAGGAAGCAATAGAACGCTACCGCGCAGCAGCAGAGAAAGCGCGGGAGGTCGGTCTGGGACTGAATGCCGGACACGACCTGAGTACGGAGAACTTACCTGCCCTACTTGGGGCATTCCCGTGGATAGATGAGGTGAGCATCGGGCACCAACTCATTGCCGATGCGCTGTACTGGGGGATAGAGGACACCATCAAGCGATATCTTGCCTGCTGCGCAAATTAGACCGCTACGCTCAAAGAAAAAAGACCGTTTCACTAAAAGACCGCTAGCACTCAAAGAGTAATTAGGCTTTTGTCTTTTGTCTTTGAGTCCCGAAGGGACGGTCTTTCGACTAAAAAACAATTAAAACAACGAAAAATATGTTACTACAAATCGACACCACGGCTCTGGTTGAAGAGTCAATGATTCAAGCTGAAGAACCCGTTCAAGAGTCCATTAACCTGCTGACCATGGCGCAATACGGCGGATGGATTATGGTTATCCTTGCCGCATTGTTGGCTTGGGCTATCTATATCTTTATCGAGCGCCTGATTGTACTGCACAACGCTACGAAAGAAGATGCCACGTTCATGGACCGCATCAAAGACTATATCCACGAGGGTAAGATCGACTCCGCATTGAACCTGTGCAAGCAAGCAGGCACACCTTCGGCACGCATGATCGAGAAAGGTATAAGCCGTATCGGTCGTCCGATGCAAGACGTACAGGTAGCCGTTGAGAACGTTGGTAACCTTGAGGTTTCGATCCTTGAGAAAGGCTTGGTGATCATGGCAACCATCGCCGCCGGCGCACCGATGTTAGGTTTCCTTGGCACCGTCTTGGGTATGGTTCAGACGTTCTACAACATGGCGCAGAATGCCAGCGGCGTGATTGAGATGTCGGCACTGAGCGAGGGTATGTACCAAGCCATGGTAACCACCATCGGCGGTTTGATAGTAGGTATCATCGCGATGTTTATGTACAACTTCCTCGTATCGCGCATTGACCGCGTGGTACGTCAGTTGGAAGGTCGCACGCTCGCGTTTATGGATTTACTCAATGAGCCGGCGTAACCGCTAACCCACTAATCCCCTAACCCGCTAAACGTTATGAGTTTAAAGAAACGAAATAAAGTTGAGGCCACGTTCGCGATGTCGTCAATGACGGACTTGATCTTCCTGTTGCTGCTGTTCTTCGTGATGGCAAGCACGATGTCATCACCCAACGACATCAAGATCAACCTGCCGCAGGCAAAAGCGAAGACGAACACCAAGCAGGTGGTGGCAAAGGTCAGCATAGACGAGTTAGGCAACTACTTCGTTGCCTTGGGCAAAGAGAAACCGATTGCCATCGATGCCGAGGATCTGGAGCCGTACTTGGCTTCCGTACAGGAGCAAGACTCCACAGCCTACATAGCATTGCATGCTGACGAGGATATAGCGTACAAAGAAGTGGTACGCGTGTTGGATATTGCGAACACTCACCACATGAAGTTGGTGGTAGCAACAAGGAACAAGAAGTAACATCCAAATGAGTAAGGATACAAAAGCAAAAATAGAATCCGGACTGCTGACGGTCGTCATCATGGCGTTGCTGTTTCTGCTATTGCTGTACGTATATATTGACGTACCGCGCGAGCAAGAGGAGGAAGGCATAGAGGTGGCGTTCGGCGATAGCGAGGACGGCGGAGGCGCAGAGCCTGAAGCCGTACCGATGCCGGCAGTACCGGTGACGCAAGCCCCACCTCCTACCCCACAAGCGCCCTCGGAGAACGATCTGATGGTTCAGGACGACGAGGAGTCACTGGCTCTCGCCAAGCAGCGTGAGGAGGAGAAGAAAAAACGTGCCGAGCAAGAGGAACTCATCCGCAAGCAACGCGAGGAGCAGGCACGTCTGGAAGCCGAGCAACGCGCCGAGCAGCAACGTATAGCCGAAGAACAGGCACGCAAAGCTGCCGAGGAGCAAGAGAAACGCGACAAAGCCGCAGCATTAGGCGGACTATTCGGCAACAACCAGCAAGGCGCACAAGGCAGCGGTTCGACTCAAGGCGCATCGCAGCAAGGCTCGAATAACCCCGTAGGTCACGGATCAGTCGGAGGCAACAGTTGGAGTCTGAAAGGCAGGAACATCAAAGCACTGCCCAAGCCTTCAACGCAGTTCAACCAAGAGGGAAAGGTCGTAGTGAACATCCAGGTGAACAGTGCAGGCAAGGTTATTTCGGCAACGGTAGGCGAAGGAACGACAGTGAGCGACTACCAGACTAAGCAAGTGGCACTGGAAGCAGCCCGCAAAGCAGAGTTCTCGCCTTCAGAAAACAAGATTCAAGTAGGAACAATTACATATACTTTCAAATTGAACTAAGTTATGAACTATCTCTTTCTTGACAACGGCTTCGAGGAGATCGAGGCACTGACCACAGTCGATCTGTTGCGTCGCGCAGGTGTTGAACTGACAACAGTAGCCATCCGCGGTGCGATAGAGGTGACCGGTTCGCATCAGATTATCGTACATGCCGACCGACTGTTTGAGGACTGCGACTTTGCGGACGCAGAGATGCTTATTCTGCCGGGAGGCGCTGCCCATCTGGAGAACCACGAAGGACTGTGTAACCTATTAAAGAAACACAACGCCGAGGACAAACTGATTGCAGCCATCTGCTACGCACCGTCGGTACTTGGACGATTAGGCATATTGGAAGGCAAGCAGGCAACCTGCTACCCGGGCTTTGAGAACTTCCTTGGTGAGAGTTACATAGGCGGTTTGGTGGTAGAGTCGAAGAACGTGATCACCGCCAAAGGTCCGGGACTGAGCAGCGATTTCGCGTTCTGCCTGATCGAGAAACTGAAAGGATCGGAAATCGCCGATGCCGTCTATGACGCAGCACAATATTAGCGCGTTCGGCAAATGGCGCTAACAGATGTCGCCCAGCGACATAAAGCGCACCATTGCCTCCGCTCTCCCCAAAACCTATCTGACGATAGCTTTCGGGGACCCCAATAAAAAACAACACAACAACAATAAAAACAAACAAATAAACAATGAAAAAAATCTTTACTTTTGTTGCATGCGTGGCATTGAGTGCCAGCATGTTTGCACAAGAGGCAGAAGAAGCCCCTAAAGCGTGGAAGTTCGACGGCACAGTAGGACTGAACGCAGCCGCAACCGGTTTGGTAAACTGGGCAGCCGGCGGTAAAAACAATGTTAACGGTCTGGCTTATGCAAAACTGCACCTGCTCTACAGCAAGGACGCTATTGCTTGGGAGACGAACTTCGATACCGATTTCGGATTGACATGGATCGATCAGAAGGAAGATGCGTTCCAGAAGTCGAGCGACAATATCAAACTCGCCACGAAGTTCGGTTGGGAGTTCCACCAGAACTGGTATTTGACCGTACTCGGTAGTTTCCAGAGCCAATATGCTCCGGGTCGCAACTACGTGGAAGGTTACAACAACATCATCTCCAAATGGCTGGCTCCTTCGCACACCGATATCTCTGTCGGTATTGACTGGAAGAAGAGCGTTAACGGTTGTGACTTCTCAGTTTATCTGTCACCGATCGCCGGTCGTATCACCACAGCTTACATCAGCAAATCGATGAACGACCGTTATACCAAGGAGTATCACGATGCGTTCATCAACGGCGAGATTGATCCGGCGAAGTACAATCCGCTGTATAACTTGAAAGATGAGTTGCAGATGATCAACGGTACGTACAAGTACGCTAATAAAGCCACAACGATCGACGGCACTACATATCTGCCGGGCGATAAGATCTACCGCAATGCACGTGCCGAGTTCGGTTTGAGCTTCAAGGGCTCGATTGCTTACACATACAAGGATCTGAAATTGGGAACGACAGTCACTCTCTTCTCTGCATATCAGGGAAAAGGTTTCAGCCTGAAGGACATCTATGAGGCAGACTACGGAGCCGGTTCGTGGGAGAACCGTAACACCAACGAGCACTATTTCGAGTATTCAAACAACAACCGTCAGTTCGGTCACTTTGATGTGGACTGGGACGTAAATCTCAGTTACCAGTTCTTGAAGTGTCTGCAAGTGACACTGCAAACGAACCTGAAATACTATCCTGGTACCCTGATTGCTGACAAAGACGGCAACCTGAGCGAGCGCTGCCAGTTCAAAGGCATGATCGGTCTGGGTGTTGGTTACAGTTTCTAATCATCGTGGATTATTTGCAAGAAATAGAGCAGAACGTGTCACGTCTCGTTACGGCTTACGAGCAAGCGAGACGTGACAACGCCGCTCTGCAACAGCAACTCAAGCAGCAAGACGAAGAACTGTTCAACTTGCGAGCAGCTATCAAACAGAAAGAAGCAGAACTACGCAACTTGCAAATAGCACACGCACTAACGGTGGATTCACCACAACGACAAAAAGCAAAAAATCATATCCGGTCAATTATCGCTGATATTGACAAAACGATAGACACTTTAAAGCGTTAAATTGTTAAACTGTTAAATTGTTAATTGTTAAATCGTTAAATTATTATGGCTGAGCAGAATCCAAGCACATTGAATATCACCTTACAGTTAGGTGACCACACGATGCGATTTCCGGTTGCTTGGAATGAGGAGAAATATTACCGTGAAGCCGCTGCTCACCTCAATCAACGATTTCAGTATTATAGTTCGGGCATGAAAAACAAGTCTGCCGAGCAGATATGGGTATATGTAGCCTTGGAAGCGGCAGTAAACTTGCAACGGGAAAATGCACGATACGATATAGAGCCCGTTATGGATCGTATCAACTCGATTAACAACACAATCATCAACGCACTGACTAACAGTGCAGAAAACACAAAAGAAAAGCTATGAATACAACAATGATAATACTCATTGCAGTCGGCGCATTTCTGATAGGAGCAATAGTCTGCTTTATATTATGCCGATATGCACAAAACGGACTATTCAAGAAAGCCCTCGAAGAGGCGGAGATCATAAAGAAAAACAAGATCGTTGAGGCAAAGGAGAAGTTCATTGCCTTGAAGACCGAACACGAGAACATGGTTCGTCAGCAGGAGCAAAAACGCCAGCAAGCCGAGCAACGTCAGCAACAACGCGAACAGCAACTCAACCAACGCCAAGGAGAGTTGCAGCGTCAGCAGAACGAATTGAAAACCAAGACACAGCAGATAGAGAAGCAACAACAAGCCATCGACTATAAGACCTCCGAAGCCGAGAAACTGCACCTGCAGGCTCAACAACAACTGGAAGCTATCTCCGGATTGTCGGCTGCCGAAGCGAAGAAACAACTGGTTGACAGCCTGAAAGAAGAAGCACGCACCGATGCACTGGCGTACATCAACGAGACTATGGATGAGGCACGCCTGAACGCAAGCATGGAGGCTAAGAAAGTGATTATCAAGACCATCCAGCGTGTAGCCAGCGAGGCAACGGTTGAAAATGCCGTGAGCGTATTCCGCATCGAGAACGACGAAGTCAAAGGTCGTATCATCGGTCGCGAGGGACGTAACATCCGTGCTCTGGAAGCAGCCACCGGTGTAGAGATTGTAGTAGATGACACACCGGAGTGCATCACCCTATCCGCTTTCGATCCTATTCGCCGCGAGATAGCACGACTCAGTCTGCACCAACTCGTACAAGACGGACGTATTCACCCCGCACGTATTGAAGAGGTGGTAGCCAAAGTGACCGAGCAGATTGAGGAAGAGATCAACGAGATCGGTAAGCGTACAACCATCGACCTGGGTATTCATGGTCTGCACCCCGAATTGATTCGCTTGGTAGGTAAGATGAAATATCGCTCATCCTACGGTCAAAACCTGCTGCAACACAGCCGCGAGACTGCTAACCTCTGCGCTACCATGGCTTCGGAGCTTGGCTTGAACCCGAAGACAGCTCGCCGAGCAGGTTTGCTGCACGATATAGGCAAAGTGGCTGACGAAGACTATGAGTTGCCACATGCTGAGGTCGGCATGAAACTGTGCGAGAAGTACGGCGAGAAACCCGAGATCTGCAACGCTGTTGGTTCGCACCACGACGAGATAGAGATGGATACTTTGATCGCTCCTATCGTACAGGCGTGCGATGCTATATCAGGAGCGCGACCGGGCGCACGTCGCGAGATCGTGGAGACCTACATCAAGCGACTGAAAGATCTGGAGAACATCGCTATGTCGCACGAAGGCGTAATCAAAACCTACGCATTGCAGGCAGGTCGTGAACTCCGCGTGATTGTCGGTGCAGACAAGATCAGCGACAAGGATACAGAGCTGTTGTCGTACGATATCGCCAAGAAGATCCAGGACGAAATGACCTACCCGGGTCAAGTCAAGATAACCGTAATACGCGAGACACGCGCTATTTCGTACGCGAAATAGTTGATAGTTGAAAGTTGAAAGTTGAAAGATATTAATATGGAAAACGAGAAACTAACAATCGTAGAACAACTGCGAACATTACTGAGTGAAGGTGACGTAACCGCTATCAAAGAGCAAGTAGCCGAACTGAAAAACCACTTCTACCGCGAAGTACATCAGGAGCAAGAAGCCTTGAAGAAAGCCGCGGAAGAGGCAGGCGAGACGTTTGAGGCAGTCGTCGATGAGACAGAACAAACGTTCCGTCAACTACTCAACGACTACAAGGTTCGCCGCGACGAGGTGATCAAGAAGCAGGCAGCCGAACAAGAACAGAACCTGCTGCGCAAGGAGAATATCATTGCCCAGATGAAAGATCTCGCTAACCCCGAGACTGCTGACGTGATGGCTGACCTGAAAAAGATGCGCGACTTGCAAGCCGAGTGGAAAACCATCGGTCAAGTGCCTGCACCGAAAGTACAGGAGCTCTGGCGTCAGTACAACCTCTATCAGGAGCAGTTCTACGACTTGGTAAAGATCAATATCGAGTTGCGCGACTTGGACTTCAAGCGTAACCTTGAAGCCAAGACCGCATTGTGCGAGAAAGCCGAGGCTCTTGATGCCAATAACAATATCGTGGAAGCCAACCGTCTGCTGCAACAACTGCACAACGAGTGGTCGGAGATCGGGCCTGTAGCCCGCGACCAGCGTGAGGCGTTGTGGGAGCGATTCAAAGCCGCGTCCACCATTATCAACAAGAAGCATCAGGCGTACTTCGATGCCCTGCACCAGCGTGAGGAAGAGAATCTTGCAAAGAAACAGGCACTCATCGAGCGACTGAAAGAGATTGATCTGACTAAACTCAAGTCAAACAAGGCTTGGGAAGAGGCATCGGAGAAAATTCAGGCTATTCAGCAAGAGTGGCGCACGATAGGTTTTGCGCCGAAGAAGTTCAACCAGACGATCTACGATGAGTACCGCGCACTGTGCGAGCAGTTCTTCAAAGCAAAAGCAGGCTTCTACAAGACGACTCGCGACATGTTCTCCGAGAATCTGCGTCTGAAACGCGAGTTGCTGGCTAAAGCCGAGGAACTTAAGTCCAGCCAGGAGTGGCAGGAGGCTACGCAGAAGTTCGTTGAACTGCAGAACGAATGGAAGAAGATCGGGCCTGTGGCACGCAAGTATTCCGACGATATCTGGAAACAGTTCACAGCAGCCTGCGATGCATTCTTTGAGGCAAAACGCGAAGCTACCAAGCAAGAGCGCGAAGCATTCAAGCAGCGCCGCGAGAAAGCCTCGGAGAAGTGGCATAAAGGTCTGGAGAACATGACTGACCGCAATCGTCTCATCCGCATCTATGAAGGTCTGCAAGCCGAAATACGCACAGCCGAAAACAATATCCTGTTCTTCACATCGAAGAGCGGCAACGCACTGGTCAAAGGTCTGCAGAAGAAGATTGATGACCTGAAGAAGCAAGCGGCTGAAATCGAAAACAAAATCAACGAGATAGATAATGAGTAAGATTATCAGTTACCATAACGTCAGCGTCAATCAGGCAGAACAGATTGTGCTGCGTGACGTCAACCTTGAGGTAGGCGAAGGCGAGTTCGTGTATCTGCTCGGGCGAGTAGGTTCGGGTAAATCTTCGTTTATGAAGACGATGTACGGCGAACTACCCATCGCTTCAGGCGAGGCACAGATCCTTGATTACAACCTCTCCACCCTACGCCGCAAGCAGGTACCTTATCTGAGGCGTAAATTGGGCGTTGTGTTCCAGGACTTCCAATTACTCACTGACCGTAACGTGGAGGAAAACCTGCTGTTCGTGCTGCGCGCTACGGGCTGGAAAGACAAGAACGCCATGAAGTCGCATGTCATGGACGTCTTGGATCAAGTAAGCATGGCTAACAAGGCGTACAAGATGCCGTATCAACTCTCCGGAGGCGAGCAGCAGCGTGTGGTAATCGCGCGGGCGCTACTGAATATGCCGTCGCTAATTCTTGCCGACGAGCCGACAGGAAACCTCGACCACGAGACAGGCAAAGAGATCATGGATCTGCTGTACAGTATCTCGAAGGCTGGCATCACTATCGTTATGTCAACGCACAACATTATCTGGCCGGAACAATACCCCGGGCGTAAGCTCTACTTTACAGACGGCAAGATTAGTGAGGAAGAATAAACTTTTTCTGCCGAAAGATTTGCATTATTGCAGAAATTTTTGTAATTTTGCGGGCTTTTTTGAAATAACAATAACAACTATATCGATCGTGAAAGGAGGTGTAATGCAATGATCATCGTACCTGTAAAGGAAGGCGAGAATATCGAGCGTGCGATTAAGAAATTCAAACGTAAATTCGATAAGACCGGCGTCATCAAAGAGCTGCGTCGTCGCCAGCAATTCGAGGCACCAAGCCAAATCAAACGAGTAAAGATGGCTCACGCCAAGTACGTACAGCAATTGCACGCCAACGACGAGATTTAATCTCTACTCGATTGCAAACAAAAGTGAGTTCCTGATTCGGGAACTCACTTTCGTTTTGTAGTATTGCTATCTATTCTGCCTACACTACTCTGCCGCTAACTTATTCAACCAACTTAGGCAGATAATCGAGCAGCGCGTGCATGCTTGGCAGGAACACGTCGGGTTTCCACGGCGCAAAATCATCATAGACGAGTGGACCAGTGTTGACAACAACAGTAAACAAGTCGGCAGCGCGCGCTGCTTGCAAGCCAAGCGGAGCGTTCTCAATCACGCAACACTCTTCCTTCGGCAGGCCACTCATTTCCCACGCCTTGAGATAGGGCTCCGGACGCGGTTTACCGTGCGGGCACTCAAACGCCGTGATCATCCGCTCGCGAACGAAGATACCCGGGAATGCGCGATTGAGTTGGTCGAGCAGCGTCTTCTGCGCACTGCCTGTGACGAGCCAAATCTGCTTATCTGGCATCGCTTTGATGGCCTGCAGCACCTCGTAAGCACCCGGCATTGGCTGCGCACCTCCGAGTTCTACGAACTTCTCGCCTTTCTCCTTATAGAACGCGTCAACCTCCTCCAAACTAACTTGGCGTTCGGGCATCTGCTGCTTATACGTATTCAGGATAACATCGCGGCTGGTGCAACCTTCCTGCATGTAGCAGTCGCGCTTGGTGAAGTGCAGACCATGACGTGCCATAACAATCTCCCATGCCCGTGAATGATTAGGCATAGAGTTGAACAGCACGCCGTCCATATCAAAGAAAAAGCCTTTTTTCATAAGCATTCAGCTATCAGCAATCAGTTATCAAATTTATTGATGTTGTTCTCTTAATAAGTCATTAACGGTCTTCACGGGGTTGAAGGTCGAAACGGGTACCTCAACGAAGATCGTGTTCCACTTCGACATGGCACCATTCCAGAGTCCGGGAAGTTCGAGGGCTTGGAGTTCACGACCGTCTTTCGACTTCTGAGATATGAAGCCGGTCTTCGGGTCAACAAACTTCAGCAAATCAAACGGTTTGCCTTCGAAGTCCTTAATTGCGCAAACAAGATCAACGGGGTTGAAGTATTTCGACTTAGCCATCAGATCCTTGTCAGGAATCTGTACCGACTCAAGAATCTGGTTGCTGATAGAGCCGTCTTCCTCACGTACGCGGAAAGGTCCACCTCCGGGCTCGCCGGTGTTACGCACTACGCCGCAAACACGGATAGGACGGTTGAGACGTGCACGCTCCTCGTCGCTCAAGCCGGGCTTGCGCAGCTCTTCGAACACGCGTTTCTGCTCAGTAACGAGCACACCTGCCAACAGTTGCTTGAACTCAACGGTCGAAGCTTTCAGGCGATCAGGAACAACATTGTCGATATTTTTGATGAATACGACATCGGCATCCTGCTCGTTCAGATTCTCGATGAGTGCGCCGTGTCCACCCGGACGGAACAAAAGTTTTCCATCTGCTGTACGGAACGGAGTGCCGTCAGGATTAGCAGCGAGGGTGTCGGTCGAAGGCTTCTGCTCCGAGAAGGAGATATTGAACTTCACGCCATACTTCGCTTCGAGTTTCTGCAGGTTGTCAGCAATATGTTGGCGGAACAGAGGCAGGTGATCGTGCGACACCGTGAAGTGGATATTCACCTCACCGTTGGATGCAGCGTAGAGTGCACCTTCCACCATGTGCTCCAGAGCCGGAGTACGTGCGCCGTCACGGTAGGAGTGGAACAGGAGCAATCCCTTAGGCAGGTTGCCGTAGTTCATGTCTTTCAAGAGGAAACGAACAGCATCTTGACCCTCCTTGCCTTCCAACTGTTTTCCAAAAGCGAACTTCGAGATATTATCGAGGAACTCACGGATGAACGGAGTTTCTACACCGTTATCAAGATACTCAAACAGGTTCTTGAACATACGGGATGCTGCCCCCGATGCCGGAACGAACTTCAGCACTTTGTGTCCCTCAGCGAGATAGTTCTGCCATGCGGTGATGAACTCCTTGCGCTCGGCTACCGACGGGCTGATTACGCCTTTGTGCAGGGCAGCCGGTTCAACGATGTCCAGTACGGGGAAGCCCGTTTGGAAACACTTCAATTGCTCTTCCGCCTTCTGAACGGAGATGCCACGAGCACTGAGTTGCTCGATGTCTTGTTGGGTAAAGTTCATGGTAGTATATATTTAAAATTAAAATGCAAAATTAAGAATTAAGAATGGCTTCGGCAAGCGCAGTGATAGCGGGTTTGTCGGCATCTTTCATCGTGCCACGCAGGGTTACAACGGGCTCAACGATCTCGACATTAGCCATAGGCTCGATCATTGCGCGCATCACTTTGGCTGCCTGCGGTGCCCACGAGCCGTTCTCGACAAGTGCCACGCGGCGGTTCTTGTATCCCTTGAGTTGCAGTTTATGCAGGAACGTGTGCATCGGCGGGAACAAGTCTGCATCGTACGTGCAGGCGCAAAGAATCATCTTTCCGTAACGGAAGGCATCTTCAATAGCTTCAGCCATATCGTCACGTGTAAGGTCGGAGAAGGCAACTTTGATTCCTTTCTCGCGCAGTTGGTCAGCTATATACTCCGCAGCCTTCAGCGTATTGCCGTGGATGGAAGCCGAAACGACGAACACTCCTTCGGTCTCTACGCCGTACGCGCTCCAGATGGTGTAAAGGCGCAAGGCTTCGTCTTTCTTTTCGCCTTCAAGCACAGGCCCGTGCAACGGAGCAATGCTGTCGATTGCCAACGGAGCGACTTTCTTGAGCACTGTCTGCACTTGCACACCGTACTTGCCGACAATGTTGAAGTAGTAACGTCTTGCCTCGCAAGCCCAATCATCGGCATCGGCGTCATATACGCCGAACTTGCCAAACGCATCAGCCGAGAAGAGCACGCGCTCCTCAGCACAGTAACTCATTAGCACTTCCGGCCAATGGATCATCGGCGCAGCTATGAAACGAAGCGTCAAACCACCGAGGTCGAGCACATCACCCTCTTTTACAATTTGCAGATTGCTATACTCCACACCAAACTGCCGAAGCATATTCTCGGCAATCTTCGAGCAGACAATCTGTACATTCGGATATGCAGCCACAAACCGAGCTATCGAACCCGAGTGATCGGGCTCCATGTGATGAACAACCAGATAATCCGGCGTACGCCCCATGAGCGATTTCTCCAGTTTGTTCAACCACTCGTCGGTGCAACGCGGGTCAATGGAATCCAACACTGCTACCTTATCTGCACAGAGCAAATAGGAGTTGTAACACATTCCGTCGGGCAATGCGTATTGCCCCTCAAACAGGTCTAAAGTCTGGTCATCACAACCGATGTAGGATATAGATTTCATATCATTTACGATTTCAGAATTTACGATTTACCATTTACGGGTGCAAAGATACAAAAAATATCGCAAAAAAGCAAACAATAAGCCGAAAAAATTTGCACTTTTGAAAAATATTCTGTAATTTTGCACCAAACAGCGAAAAAACAATTAAATTGTTAAACTGTTAAGCTGTTAAATTGTTAAGCTGCTAAATTATACATATGTTATCCAACACAGACCAACAAGAGATACTTCGTCGCCGGACATTTGCGATCATCTCGCACCCGGATGCCGGTAAGACAACCCTGACCGAGAAACTCCTGCTCTACGGAGGTGCTATCCACGTAGCCGGTGCCGTCAAGTCCAACAAGATCCGCAAGACGGCTACCTCCGACTGGATGGAGATAGAGAAGCAACGTGGCATCAGTGTCGCCACATCCGTCATGGGCTTTGACTATACCCCATCCTACCATAACGAAGCAGGCACAACCTATCATATCAACATCCTCGATACCCCGGGTCACCAGGACTTTGCCGAAGACACCTTCCGTACGCTCACGGCAGTGGATTCGGTCATCATCGTCATTGATGCCGCCAAGGGTGTAGAGACGCAGACGCGCCGCTTGATGCAGGTCTGCCGGATGAGAAAGACGCCCGTCATGGTGTTCATCAACAAGATGGATCGCGAGGGCAAAGACCCGTTCGACCTGTTGGACGAAGTCGAAGCCGAACTCGGCATCAAGGTGCGTCCGCTGAGTTGGCCGATCAACAGCGGGCAACGGTTCAAGGGTGTGTACAACATCTTCCAACAGACGCTCGACCTCTATCAGCCCGACAAGACGCACGTCACCGAATCCATTCAGTTTGAGGACGTTACCGACCCGCAGATAGCCAAACTTGTAGGCGACAATGATGCTACCAAGCTCTGCGAAGATCTGGAAATGATCGAGGGTGTATATGACGCTTTCAGCAAGGATGCCTACTTGGCAGGCGAACTTGCACCGGTATTCTTCGGCTCGGCGCTGAATACGTTCGGTGTAAAGGAACTCTTGGAGTGCTTTGTGCACATCGCTCCCTCGCCGCGCCCTGTTATTGCCGAGGAGCGCGAGGTGAATCCGATGGAGGAGAAGTTCACGGGATTCTGCTTCAAGATCCACGCCAACATGGATCCCAACCACCGCTCGTGCATAGCGTTCTTCAAGATCTGCTCGGGTAAGTTCGAGCGTAATACCTATTATACGCACGTGCGTAAGGGGCAGCAGATGCGGTTTAGTTCGCCTACCTGCTTTATGGCGCAGAAGAAAGAGACGGTCGATGAGGCGTTTGCAGGTGATATAGTCGGTCTGCCGGACACGGGCAACTTCAAGATAGGCGATACCCTGACCAGCGGCGAAAACCTTCACTTCAAAGGTCTGCCGTCATTCTCACCGGAGATGTTCAAGTACATCGAGAACGCCGACCCGATGAAGCAGAAGCAACTCGACAAAGGTATCAGCCAACTCATGGACGAAGGCGTTGCGCAGCTCTTCGTCAGTCAACTCAACGGACGCAAGATTATCGGTACCGTCGGACAATTGCAGTTCGAGGTTATTCAGTACCGCTTGGAGCATGAGTACCAAGCCAAGTGCCGCTGGGAACCCTTGCAGATGTACAAAGCCTGCTGGCTGGAAAGCGATGACGAAGCTGAGCTGGATATGTTCAAGAAACGCAAGCCGCAGTATATGGCATTCGATAAGGACGGTCGCGATGTTTTTATGGCAGACAGCGCCTACGTGCTACAGATGGCGCAACAGGACTACAAGCACATCACCTTCCACTTCACGTCGGAATTCTAAAATCTAAAATTTGAAATTTGAAATTTGAAATCATAAATCAATCAAGGCGAGCCGGTTGGCTCGCCTTGAATCGTTTATTGAGCAATGCATCAAATGATGCCCTGCTCCAACATAGCTGTTGCCACTTTCATAAAGCCGGCGATGTTCGCACCTTTGACGTAGTCAATCGTGCCGTCTTTCTGCGTGCCGAACTTCACGCACTGCTCGTGGATGGACTGCATGATGTGGTGCAGACGATCGTCCACCTCGTCGGCTTTCCAGCTCAGGTGCTCGGCATTCTGCGTCATCTCCAGACCGGAAGTAGCTACGCCGCCTGCATTGACAGCCTTACCCGGGGCAAACAGTACGCCGTTGTGTTGGAAGAAGTGAATAGCACCGGGTTGGCAACCCATGTTACTTACCTCGCAGCAGCACCAGCAGCCGTTGGCTTTCAGTTCCTTGGCATCGTCCTCGCTCAGCTCGTTCTGGAAGGCGCAAGGCAGAGCGATGTCGCACTTGATCGACCAGGCTTTCTTGTCCGCAGTGAAGTGTACCTTACCGGGGAACTTAGTAGCCATGTCCTCTACGCGGTTACGGTTCGAGGCGCGCATCACGAGCATGTAATCAATCATCTCGTCGGTGATGCCGTCGGGAATCTCCACTACGCCGTCCGGACCGGAGATGGCTACTACCTTTGCGCCAAGTTGTTTGGCTTTGGTGGCAGCGCCCCATGCTACGTTACCGAAGCCGGAGATAGCAATACGTTTGCCCTCGATCGACTTGCCTGCGGTGTGCAGCAGGTGTTGGGTGAAGTACAGTGCGCCGAAACCTGTTGCCTCCGGACGCAGGATCGAACCGCCCCACGTCATACCTTTGCCGGTCAGCACGCCGGTGTGGTACTCGCGAGCGAGTTTCTGATACATGCCGTTCAGGAAGCCTATCTCACGACCGCCTACGCCTACGTCACCGGCAGGTATATCCTGATCCGGGCCAATGCAACGCCAGAGTTCGAGCATGAACGCCTGGCAGAAACGCATGATCTCGTCGTCAGACTTGCCTACGGGATCGAAGTCCGAACCGCCCTTGGCGCCGCCCATAGGCAGGGTCGTCAGGGCGTTCTTGAAGGTCTGCTCAAATCCGAGGAACTTGAGCATCGACGGTGTAACGGCGCGGTGGAAACGCAATCCGCCTTTGTACGGGCCAATGGCAGCGTTGAACTGCACACGGTAACCGAGGTTCGTTTGTACCTTGCCCTCGTCGTCAACCCATGTTACGCGGAACGTGAAGATACGGTCGGGCTCAACCATGCGCTCGATGATCTGCGCACGCTCAAACTCAGGATGTTGGTTGTAAGTCTCCTCGATCGACTCGAGAACTTCCTGTACAGCCTGTAAGTACTCGGCTTCACCCGGGTGCTTGGCAGCAAGACGCTGCATAATTTCTTGTGTTTTCATAATGTGTGATTTATGATTTGTTATTGGTTGTTTGTTATTTTTTTGAAGTATATGTAGAATGTCGTTCCTTTATCGGAGGTATCGAAGGTGATGACACCTTCCGAGCCGTCAACAATGTTCTTGGTGATAGCCAGCCCGAGTCCCATGCCGGTGGATTTGGTGGTGAAGTTCGGCATAAAGATCTTGCTCTGGATATTCTTGGGAATACCCTGCCCGTTGTCGGATATACTGATCTCTATCCACTCAAAACTTGCCGGCAGTTGCCGCTTGAGCCTCGTCTCTTCGCTCACATCCTTCAGCACCACAATGATATCCGGCTGACTGCTGACTGCTGATTGCTGATGGCTGACCGCTTGCAGCGCTTGCAGCGCGTTCTTGATGATGTTCGTGAACACATGTGCCACCTGTTCGGCATCGGCGTAGGCGACTACTCCACTCTCCTGCCCTACGTAGCGGATAGGGATAGACGGATCGTTCATGCGCATCAATGTGACGGCAGAGAAGAGTTTCTCGGCTATATCTACCTCCGTGGGGTTCACCTCGGGCATCTTCGCGAAGTCCGAGAACGTGGTAGCGATGCGTCCGAGGTCGTCAAACTGCTCAAGCAAGAGCCGTGACGCTCGGTCGAAACGTTCGTCGAAGTACTCCGTGCCCTTGATGCGCTGCAATTGCTGCACCGAGAGTTTCATCGGGGTCAGTGAGTTGTTGATCTCGTGGGCTATCTGCCGCGCCATCGTTCGCCATGCCGACTCACGTTCGGATTGCGCGAGCTTGGTGGTGGACTGTTCAAGTTGCTTAACCATCAGGTTGTACTGCCGGATCAGTTCGCCCAACTCGTCATTGCCTTCGTAATGGATGTAGTTGTCCTTACCGAGTTGGAAGTGATGCATCGTGTCCGCCATGCTGCGCATGTTTCGCGTCAGGCGTCGCATGACAATCACGGCTATGATGAACGTCAGGATCAACAGGAATACGTACGGCGGCAAGAACCGACCGATATACTCCGCTACCTCCTGCTCCACTTGTGCCGATGAGACATAGCACGGCACGGCTATATAACCGATCTGCAGTTGGTTGCCGTTGTAGAACGGCGTATAGACCGTCAGGTACGGCATCGAACCGATCTGCTCGTAACAGATACGATCCACGCTGTCGGTGAAGTACGGCTCGGGGGCGATGATCGGCGAGATCAGTCCGGACTCCAACAATTGCGGCACCGACGAACCGATGAGCCTACCGTGCATGTCATAGACGAGGATATCCGTTTCGTAGGTGTAACTCAGATCGCGGAGGTCGGTATTCAGTCCGCGGGTGTTCAGCGCGGAGATGCTCATGTCCCAATAGTACAGATCTTCCAGCGCGGCTTGGATATAGCGGGCTTTGGCTTGCTGCTTGGATTGCTGGCGCTGCTCGTAATGCGTGCGCACGTACGACGTGCTCATAAAGAACACATATACAAACCCCGCCAACACCAACGCCACAACGAGGTACTGAATCTTGGTGTACAACCTCATGTTTCTCCAGCCGTGGCTGCGCCAGAGGTTGTAGATGAATGCGGTGATAAATATCAGGCAGATCAGCAATACGATGCCTATGATAATGTGCAGTCGTGACAAGCCTTTCTGCGGTTCGGCGAACAGCGAGCCGAAAGAGAAACTGTCCGGCGAGAGTGCCGGCATGGGTTCATCCTGCTCCATCTCCGGCGGCACGAGTGAGAACAGATACGATCCATCCTCAGCCATCACAGGAAAACAGCCGTCATTGACGCGTTGGCGACGAATGAGCCAGCGGTTGTCGGCAGTGAACGGCGCAATAAAGTCATTGGGCAGACGATCACTCGACTGCGCGAACTTGAACTTCAGCGGGATGATCGTGCAAACGGAATAGTCGCCGCACTTCGTCCAACGCCCGATGCCCACGGCGTTATCAAATCGCCCTAACCACCAATCGTTATACTTGACGCGGTACAGACCATTGGCTACAAGCCAGTTGTGCGACCAGAACAGCAGTTCCTGGTTCCTATACACATAGAACACGATATCCGGGTGTTCGTGCGAGAGCGGCAACAACGAATCGAAACGGTTATGCATCAATAGCGGCTCAACCTCTGCAAGCAGACTCATCACTTCCGATTGTTGGTTGTGAAGGGTGCGCTGAACACGACGACCGTCGTCCGAAAGACTGTGACATGCACTAAAAAGTACACTCAACACGGCAATCAGCACACAAAAACGCACTATTTTGAGCAGTTTTTTCATTTCCGCTTGCAAAGTTACAAAAAAAATCGTAACTTTGCAAGCAAAAACGAATATTTTTTCAAAAAACATTAAAATTTCAACATTAAACATTCAACACTAAACATTAAACATTAAACATTCAACATTATATGGGTGCAATTTTTACGGCATTACTGTTGGGATTATTGACGATTTTAGACCCGTGTACGCTCTTCACAAGCATCACCGCCATCAGCTATATCGACCGAGAGTTGGCGAACAAGCGCAAAGTGCTCCTGAACGGTATGATGTTCGTTTTGGGCAAGTTGGTGACGTACGTGCTGCTGTCCGTGCCGTTTATCATGGGTGCGCAGACCGAAGGCATCCAACATATACTCGAGCACTACGGCGAACCGATCCTCGGGGTGTTCATGATTGTGTGCGGTATAGTGCTGCTGTTCAGCGGGCATCATCACCACAAGCATGATCACGGCATGAGCAAGTGGCTGCAGAGCGTCGGCAGCGAGAGCAGTTGGCTCTGGTCGTTTATGTTGGGTATATTCTTCGCTATTGCTTTCTGCCCGCACCGCTTGGTGTATTTCATCACGATGATTGATATCACCATATCTCTGCCCGCGACGTGGAATTGGGTGCTGCCTGTTGTGTTCGGTTTGGGCACGGGTCTGCCTATCATGCTGATTGCATGGCTCGTCAGCTATAGCGCCGTCAGCATCGGCAATCTGACCAACCGCCTGCACACCTTCGAGAAGTGGTTCCGCATGATCTGCGCCGTCCTCTTCCTCGCCCTTGGCGTATATATGTGCATCCACACCTTGCATCATCATCACGAACACGATCATGAACACGGGGTTTCAGTTCAAGCAGTTCTTCGTTAAGCACGACAAGTGCGCAATGAAGGTAGGCACCGACGGTGTCCTGCTTGGTGCGTGGACGCCCACTAATCCCCTAACCATTAATCCCCTAACCCGTATTCTCGACATCGGCACCGGCTCCGGCTTGATAGCGTTGATGTTGGCGCAGCGTTGCCCTGAGGCACAGATTGATGCCATCGACATCGATCCCGATGCTGTCGCCCAAGCCCGCGAGAACTTCACCTCCTCCCCTTGGTCTGCCCGCCTTCATGTATCGCAATGCGCCCTGCAAGAATGGTCAAACAACATCAAACGCGAAGCATCAAACAACATCAAACGCGAAGCATCAAACAACATCAAACAGCCAACGTACGATCTCATCGTATCCAACCCACCCTACTTCACTGCCAGCCTCAAGAACCCCGACGCCGCACGTTGCACAGCCCGTCATAACGATACCTTGCCGTTCAGCGTCCTTATAGCCGAATCCGCCAAGCTGCTCGCTCCCGACGGCACACTCGCGCTCATCGTGCCCACCGAAGCTGAGCACGAGCTCCAGGCGCTCGCCGAGGCACAAGGCTTATGCTGCACCCACCGCTGTTACGTTCACCCCAAGCCCGACCGACCCGCCAAGCGCGTGATGTTAGCCTTCAGCAATCAGCCATCAGCGATCAGCAGTCAGGAATCGCTGGTGCTTGAGGATGCCCACGGCGGACGAAGTGAAGCTTACCAACACCTCACCCGCGACTTCTACCTATAAATTTGAAATTTGAAATTTGAAATCACAAATATGATTCTCTATCCTAACTGCAAGATTAACATCGGTCTGCGCGTCATCGGCAAGCGCGAAGACGGTTACCACAACCTTGAGACGATCTTCTACCCCGTCATGGGGCTGTACGATGTGCTAATGATCACCGCTGCCGGGAAGTTCTCGTTTGTGCAAGACGGCTTGGCGGTCGATTGCCCGGCTGAGGACAATCTGATTATCAAGTGTTACCGCCGCATGCAGAAGCGTTATCCGCAGATCGGCAACGTCTCTATCCGTTTCACCAAACGCGTCCCGTTCGGTGCAGGTCTGGGTGGCGGTTCGAGTGACGCCGCACACACGGCTATTGCCTTGAACGAACTCTTCGAACTCGGTCTTACGCGTGAGCAGTTAGCCGCAGAGGTTGCACCGTTGGGTGCCGACTGTGCGTTCTTTATCTATAACACGCCCTGCCTTGCCGAAGGAATTGGCGAGGTGCTGACCCCTATCCCGTTCTCGCTGAGCGGATTCCGCCTCATCATGCTCAAACCCGATATCCACATCAGCACCCGCGAAGCCTACCAAGGCGTACTCCAAACCCAAAATCATAAATTTGAAATCATAAATCATAAATCTCTTGCCGATCTCGCTCGGCAAGAGATTACCCCTATCGACCTGAGCCGCCACGGGGATATCATCTGCAACGACTTCGAGCGCACGGTCTTCCCTGCTCATCCCGAACTCGCTGCCATCAAACAGCGTCTGTTGGATGCCGGTGCGTACTACGCGGCTATGTCCGGCAGCGGCTCGACCATCTACGCCCTGTTTGAAGACAATCCCGAAAAATCCGAGAAAACCGTCACTCCTACCGACACCACCCTTGCCGACTTTGGTCTCACGGACTTGGAACCCCTGCTCATCTTCAACGATGTACTTGAGTAACAAGAGTTAACTTATCCCTGTTCGGGTCACTGTGTCTTTCGAAAAATAACGTGCAGGATAATCGGGGTCAAGTCGGGGTTTCATCGGGGGGTTATCGAGGTTTTGTCGGGTGAATCCTAGACTTTAGTCCTACCCAAAAGCCACTCACAAGCCAACGTCACCCTTCTGAGTTTGCATATATGCGTTTCGCCGACAGTCAGTCGGTTTTAATCATTTATCAATAATTTCAGCGTGACGCTATCCTATTTTTTATACAAGTAAGCAATTTTACTTTTGCTATTTTGTTCAAAGAAAAACACATGACCTTTTTGACCCTTTGACCCTTTCTCTGATAATGTACTGAAATATAGTCTATTCCACAAGATCGCTTTGCGCCGAAAAGGGTCAAAGGGTCAAAAGGGTCATTCTCATTTTTATGGTTTTCGGGATTTTCCATAGAAACATTTTTCAAACCGGTTGATATTTAATAATTGTTGCTTTAGAATTAGGATGAAGGATAATCTTTCGCAACTTTCCTGCTTTGACCAAGTGCTCCTTCTCTTCTGTTCGCAGACGATTGCGCTCCTTGTTTTGTAATGCATTCTCGCGAAGCTGTTGTTTGTCAAAATAAGTGAGAATCCGCTGGGTCGTCTTAAATTGTCTCATTGGCATATTTATACCTTCTTGGTTTTTATATACAAGAGTAAGGCAATGCATGCAAAGCCTATACCGATCAGCAATGCAACTATATTTATCATACCTATCACTTCTCGGAATAGCCTAAACTGTAGCGCGTTAAAAGCAAAGATGTCTATGATGTGCCAAGCAACTTCTGTTAATGCGTAGATACTCATCCCGATTGCGGCGATGATGGCGGTTACTTTGAAGGATGTTTTCGTATTGTTCATTTTCTTATTGTTTTTCAAGAAACCACTGGATAGTTACATTTTCGTGTACTTCGATTGCTTCAGGTGTAAAATCAAACGAGTCATTATCTAACTCAAAAGAAACCATGGTTGCTTGCGGAAGAGCATTTCTCCGGCGTGATATATAATCCCATTCCGATTTCGGATATTCGATAGAGGCTACTTGCCCAAGAGTGCAACCGGCTGCGGCTGCCATGACGCAAGCCTTCTCGGTGGCATCTTTCACAGCGTTTTCTAACAACTTTAATTGATAAGATTGTGGATCTTTCACGGAAAATGAGATTTTGATTTTGTGTCTACTTTTTTCAGGACAAGACAAGTCCTTAACAGTGAATATGTATGTGCCGCGAAACATATTCGCAATCTTATTGATATACACTTTGCCGTCAATCAATTGAATAGTGAATGACTGGTTTTCCGAATAATAATTAGGATCATGCCACGCATACAACGGAGGATCTTTCAGAATCAAATACACAAGGTTGTAGATAACCTGAACAAGAAGTTCGCTTTTCTTGTACTCGACCGACTTCACCTCAACCCGTTTAGGCTCTTCTTTCTGTTCTGCAAGCAGTTGCTTGAGTTCGAGTTCTTCCGCAAGTTGTCTTTTCTCCTCGGCAGTATTAAACAGATCGTCTTCGAAGTCCATGATTTTGAAATTATATGTTGCACAATTCTTACGGATTGCATCCTTGCACTATTCTTGCAGTTTTTCCGCTATTTCGATAATTGCCCGTGCATGTAATTCTAAAGCGGAAAGACCACGTGTCATGATACGATCTATATCGCTGTCTGCGCCGACAATCTGCTCCAGAATGAGAATAACGGAAGTATCGCTTTCAATCGTTACCTTTATAAATTTATAATCCTTATGCATCCGGTTGACCACTTCCGTCAATTCATTATGGCTAATCTCCGGTAATATCCAAAACGAGAGAATATGCAGAAACTCTTCATCCTCTTTGTCGTATTGCCAAAAATACACATTGTCTTGATAAGTAAATTTATACTCCCCGTTTTCCACATCTTTGTAAGAAATATTTTTTCCAAGGTTTTAGTAGCAAATATTTAAGAAGTTTGTGACGATACAGGGTTGGGGAGCATCCGCACAAAAACAAAGAGCCCCGCCCCGTTGCTGCTCTTGGCATTGGTCTCGCGAACGATTGTTGCATCATGTCCGTCATGACCATTGAAAAATGATCTTCGCAGCATGTCCGTCAAGTTCGTTTGCAATAAGCCATTCGCAGCATGTCCGTCAAATTCTTCGGAAAATGATCTTCAAGGCATGTCCGTTTGGTCCGTTTGCTGGCTTGACCTTTGCAGCCTGTCTTCCGGTTCGTTTGCAAATAGGTCTTCGCAGCCTGTCTTCGAAACCATTTGTACCCTACTCCTCTGCATGCCGGTTCTTCGTTCCTGTCTTCTGACCGTTTGTAAGATGATTTGTCGGATGTTTTGGCATTAGCATGACGGACTTGCTCCTTTTTGTTTGGCTTTTGTGATGAGTTTGTATCGAAAAAGGAGCAAGCCATGATATAAGCGAATTATAATGAGCGAGTTCAGCTGATGCTTGTTCCTTTTTGCTTGATTTTGCGATTGGTTTTTGTCAAAAAAGGAACAAGCCATGTGGGCGGAATATAATGTGAGAGTTAGTCGGTGGGGATGCGGAGGGTGGAGAGGAGAGTGGTGAGGTCATTGTCGGTTATGCCGGAGTGGAGGCAACTGAATTCGAACATGTTGATGATGAAGTTGTGCATGTTGATGACGTCCGGAGTGTACTCATCCAAGTGGTCGAAGAAATCGGTTTCGATGACATCCTCGATATATTGCTTGCCGTAGTTGATAGCTTCGTCGTATTGGTTAGCGTTCATATAAAAGACTATTCCTACCCTCGTGGTGGCAAAATATGAATAAAACAACGCCGGTGGTTCATGCATCATAGAAACCGAACGGGCAGTGAAGTGGATGAGGTCGAGTTTGTCAAGCACCTGTTTGTAAAACGATGTTGTGTCTTGCTGAATGCCGGCATACAATCCCCAATACAGCGGAGCGTAAGCACAGGAAAGCAGCTTGAAGTTCTCCATGGTTGTTGCCATCGGACCAGAGAAGAAATCATTCCAGTTGTCATCCATCAGTTGGAGATAGTCCTTGTCGTTCTCCTTGCGAAGCAGTTCAACAGCTTGGGAGAGGACACCATCCAGAAGTGGAATTTGCGCCGTGAGATCGATGCTGGCTGTACTATGTCCCTCTTGGTCAAAGGTTGAGTCAATGCGCTCTTCGGCAGCTACCAAGCCTTGGACGTCGTTGATGTACTGGTTCTTTACGATAATCGCCTGAGCAAGAGAGTCCGAGTTCAACCGTTGCTGGTAGTCTTTGAGATATTCGATTATATCTTGTCGGCTATAACCGAGCGGATTATCCTCTTGGATATACGACTGCTTGGTTGTGCAGCCCACAGCAAGCATCGCCAGGGCGCATACGATGAGGAGTGAGTGTGCTTTCATAATCTACTCATTATGATGGGTTTTGGGATCATAGGGATCACCATATTTATCAAAATACTGCTCAATCGTTTTCCAATAATATGATTGCTCAACAATATCAATGAAAAAATCGTTAGGCATATCGTCAAGCATCAATCTGAAACAATAGATTGTCTTTTGCGTTTCGATTAATTATTTTTGCTGATTAACTGATGCATTTGTCTCGTCATTATAGTTATCGATGAGTTGTAAGATCCCAACAACACATGCCAGCGCAAGCAGCTAACCGATAAAACTAATTAGCAAATGTTGTAATGAGGTTTTCGTTGTTGTGTAGTTTGAGTTGTTATAAGTTGTATTCATACTTTATGCGTTTGATTGCTTGGCGCAAAGCGGTGAATAATAGGGGTAGTCGCGTAAAAAATAATCAGTACATGTCGCAAATTTGTAAAATTATTATCAGAATAATAATGGTTGATCCAATTGAAGCAATTTCTTATTTTTGGCTTTACGCTCCTTTTTTGCTTGTTTCTTTGCGTTTTTAGCTTCTACCATTTCTTCCAAAGTCATTGGCTGTAACCCTTCATTTGCTGAAGGATATTTCCCCTCAATGTATAACTTTACCAATCCGGCATGTGATAGAGGCGATGATATGTTACGAACATCCGTATTTGTAGCATAATCAAGAAATACAAGATTATGTGTCTTTGCTCTTTCTGCAATCTTTTCTATTAAATCATGTACACAATTGTCCAAAACATACTTATATGACGGTAAGTATATCAACATGCGCGCATCAAAATAGTTCAAAAGAATATCGCTTTGTACTCCTTTCCTATGTCCTAATGGTTTCCCATGTACACGCACACTGCGTTTGATATTCTTCATGGTGTCATTTGAAAACAATCTGACATCAACATCTTCATTCTCAAACACTTTTAGACCTTGCCATATTGCTTCCACACATGTTGCATAATATCCCTCACTATATGGAACAGGAATGTTCATATGAGGATAAAACGGACTAAGTTTCTGTGCGTATGCAGATTTTGATGTCAGATCCAATATATCTGCATCTGGATATTCTTTTTGAATATTATCTATTTTACGCTTTTTGTTTTCTACGTAAATCATAATTATAAGAATTCATCAATATTAAGTATATACTCCAATGGAATATGTGTTTTAACCAGAATCTCCGCCTGCTTGTATTTGAACAATGGGTTATCGCTAGACAAATATTTCTCCTTTGTTGCAGCAATGTTCACCTTTTGTAATCCCTCCAAGCCAGCAGCACAACTGCACTGAGAATCCACAGCGTTCATATCGGTGAACATCGTACCATCAAGCAAAGCAACGTCTGTAGATATTTTCAGCACAACTATGTCTTCTCCCTCTTGAATGAGATGATAAGCCATCGGGTGATTTTCGCAGAAACTGAGATGCACATAATCGGCAACCCCTTTGTAACGGTCTAACCCTTGGGACAGCTCTCCTCCGCCTTGCAATGGGATATCTATTTGGTGTGCTTTCAGATAGTGCCATGAATACAAACCGCCATGCTTACAGATGGAATCAATGTTCTTGCGGGATGTGAAATGGTAGAAACAGGTTACTTTGTTGTTGTACAAAAGTTTCCGTATAGTAAACCTGTCGTTCAAGGCAACGTCCGTCTTTTCTACAATAAGATGCTTTATATCTTCCAATCCCACCATTTGTGCAAACCTTTCTTTTTGCCCTTTTGGCACATAAATATCTATTAGATCATCACAATCTTCGAAAGCCCCCTCTCCAATGCTTGTGACGCTATCTGGAATCGTCACAGAGGTCAAACTGATGCAATCACGTAAAGCATAACCTGCGATGGCTTCTATACCCTCAGGGATAGTATATGCTCCTGAATAAGACGTTGGCAAAAATGCAAACGCATGTGCATTATATACAGGTGAGGTCAAACCGCTGCAACCAGAGAAAGCACCATCTCCAATGCTTGTGACGCTATTGGGAATCTCAATAGAGGTCAAACTGCTGCAATAAAAGAAAGCACTCTTTCCAATGCTTGTGACGCTATTGGGAATCGTCACAGAAGTCAAACCGCGGCAACCACCGAAAGCCCACTCTCCAATGCTTGTGACGCTATTGGGAATAATGTAAGCACCTTGTTTGCCACGAGGGCACTGAATAAGTCTTGTTTTCTGCTTATCGAATAAAACTCCGTCTATTGAACTATAATTTGGGTTATCCTCTGCCACACTAATGGAGGTTAAACTGCTATATTGAATGAAATCAAAAGTTCTAATGCTTGTGACACTATTGGGAATCGTCACAGAAGTCAAACTGCTGCAACCTTTGAAAGCCCACTCTCCAATGCTTGTGACGCTATTGCCAATCGTCACAGAGGTCAAACTGCTGCAATTTTCGAAAGCCCACTTTCCAATGCTTGTGACGCTGTTTCCGATGGTCACACTCGTCAAACCAGAGCAACCAAGGAAAGCATGCTCTCCAATGCTTGTGACTCCATTAGGAATGGTAATGGAAGAAATCTTTGTCATTCCAGAACATAGATATGCGGGGATACATTCTACCTCATCTCCAAAAACAAAAGAGGTTATTTGGTCGCACAAGTCATAATTATGCGCAATACCGTGATAGAACGGAGTGTTACTGTTAAATTTAAAATCAGAATACTTCTTTGCATTCCAAACAACAGCTGTTATGCCAGTACAACCATTAAAAGCATATTTTCCAATACTAGTTACGCTATTGGGGATGATAATGCTCGTCAGACCAGAGCAACCACCAAAAGCATATTCTCCAATACTTGTGACGCTGTTGGGAATAGATACACTCATCAGAGAAGAGCAACCAGAAAAAGCACTATTGCCAATGTTTGTGACGCTGTTGGGAATAGATACACTCGTCAGAGAAGAGCAACCAGAAAAAGCACTATTGCCAATGTTTGTGACGCTGTTGGGAATAGATACACTCGTCAGAGAAGAGCAACCAGAAAAAGCACTATTGCCAATGTTTGTGACGCTGTTGGGGATAGTTAAATCCGTCAGACCGGAGCAACCATCAAAAGCATATTCTCCAATACTTGTGACACCGTCGCATATGATTACATTTGTTATACTTAAGCGATATGAATACCAAGGCGCCGAACGGAAAGACCAATCCGTCATGTCACCTGCACCGCTGATGATTAGCTTACCATCAGTTAATTTCCATGTGAGATTTTCACCACACATACCGCTTGCAATAGGCGTAGGAAATTTTATTATTTTTTTTTCATTCATCGTAAGATTGTTTGTTGTGCCTTCTATTTATTGAATCGTCTTATTCCGTTTAGTGTTGCTATTAGTATCTGTCATGAAGCATCAGGAAGTAACCTTTATTTGATTGATGTCATTCGTGAAAAATGGCTATAATAAATTCTCTAATAGGAACGGAATGACGCCCACAAAGGTAATTCCGTCGTTATTCTTCCATGGCCGTTCATTACCATCTAATATGACTATCTTGCGGAATGAATCACGTGTGTTGCGCAGAGAGAAGGTCTCCTGTTCCATCTTTTCCTTGGTGTCCACATTAAGCGCCAAATGGATATAAATCTGCTCCGTACCGGTATTGACTACAAAGTCTATTTCGTATTGCAATTGTTGACGTCTGCCATTTGTCATTCGTTCTACTTCCACTACACTTACATTTATTCTATATCCGCGACGGATAAGCTTATTATAAATCATATTCTCCATCAAATGAGGACGCTCTTGCTGACGGAAATTAAATCGCGCATTGCGCAAACCCAAATCCATTGCATAGTATTTCTTTATATTCTCGAAGTAGTGCTTGCCTTTGCCATCATAGCGCTCTGCCTTCGAGATTAGATCTATGTAGCACAAATACGCTTTTACAATCTGATTGGAGGTCGTCAACGACATCACAGAAGTTATTGTGTTGGCTAACTTGTGTGGATTAGACGACGAGCAAACGACCGAATACACTGCATCTATCTTTTATGATGATAATAGGCCTATTCTTTCTGTATAAGCGTAGACAAAAAAGCCACCGATTCTCCTTTTGCCTCCATGTATTTGTGAATTTTATCAAATGTCCTAACAAGCCTCTCCTCTATGGTTATTCCTCCTCTTGTTTTATTGTTATAATCCAATTCTGAATATGATTTTTTTAACGTGACTAAAAATGTCTTGCACAAAGTCATAATATCTATCCCATGTTTTTCAGAGAAATCATCATCTTTTTCCGCCTCATTCAGCAATAAATATAAGTTATCAGAAAACAAAGAAAAACTATGCAGACCTTCTTTCCATGTCGTAGGTCTATGATTGATATTCCAACTTCCCCACACGTTCACTTCTTGGGCTGATGCAAGTTCTAATAAACGTTTATAATATAAAGAAAACTCAGGCTCATTATGTAGGTAATACAAATCTCTGTCATTGTACACTTTGATGATAGTTTCAAAAATTGCCAGCCATGCTTTGTCAATTCCCATAGTTGAAGACACATAAAAGATAGACAACTCGCGATGATTAAGCACAAAAATTTTTTGCGGATTGAAATCTAACAGTTTACGGCCATTGTAATAAATGATCGCTTGCATATAGTATGCACAACCAAAATTTGACCACACAAAGACTCTAAAATTATCCTCGGTTAGTTCAAATTCTCTCCTGCGCTCATGCATAATATAATGAGATGACAACAATATTTTATCACCATCTCGATTGTCATCTGAAATATAAAGTCCCTTACTTGAGTTATATCGAAGCGTGTAATCCATAATTATGTGTTTTGAAGATTTATGATGCAAAGGTACTGCTTGATTGGGCAACCTATTTGCACAAGCGTGAGAAAAAGCATAAAGGAACTTAGAATGGTCTATTTTGAATATATCTTTGCCATTTCAAGTGTCCGTGGAGGGTAATAACTGAGCCATCGTTAATTGTTCATTTTATCGTAGATTTTTTTATCTGCTTGTATAATATGCAAGATTACACTAATGACATCTTCCCATGGCTGACGCTTTCGCCACATGTAAAATTTCACTTCCTTATCAGATTTTGAGAACTCATACTGATAGCCATATTGTGAATCATTCTTTATCTTTTTTTGACGCTGATAATTTTCAATAAGATCATCAATGCTTCGGTTATTACCAACTCCTCGATGACTTGAGTCGTTCCTGATTTTACGAATGTAATTAATTACTTCGCCTAAATAGTTTACAACAAAAATATTATGCCCAGGGAAATAGATTGAATTGTAGGGTACTCGCGAAATAGCAGTCGTTTCTACTTTCAAGAAACGCAATATGGCTGTAGATTTTTGAAAGTAATCCAGACCATCTACTGTTGTCGCCTTTTGAGATAAATTCAATTCTAATTCTGGCGGCCAGTTATTTTTTATGTTTTCTTTAGCAATGCCTATGCTCACTTTATCATCGTTATCCAGGCTCCACATCTCCATGCAATCATTAACTAACGTCTCCAGTTGCAAATGAGCGTACCGACAGAATTCATCAAAATCGGCTTTATGAGATCGGCAACCATAACGGAAACGCATCATTTCGCGAAAATCCGATTCTAATTGTGTACGCAAAGCATCATCAGTTATGAATGAATAATCTATATCATGGTACTTCGTACCTGATGGGAGGATGGCATCTAATTTGTAGTCCAACCCAAGATATTCCTCAATTTTGTCAATACGCGAACCGGATGCCATAGTAGCATCTATGGTATTAACCTCTTGCTGTAAGTAAGTAAAGAGATCCGGTTCTTGCTCTTTGAGTTGCTTCACCAGTTCGTGAAGACGTTTTTTGTATTTATCTTTATCCATACTCAATTTGTTTTGTGCACCAAACAAATGGCAGTAGAACATTATTGCTATTTTATATTGAAGAATGTTTCCATCGCATCATCCATTTTCAAATCATCAATCAGCCCGTCAAGCATAACCTCCAGTTCCTCTTTTGCCACAAAATCAGGAGCATTTTTCGGTACTGCTTGGATACTGTCGTTTGTGGCTATATGTGTTGCCGCTGCAGAGGATGTTACGAGTTTTTTTTCCCCTTCCTTTGTTTTCTTTGCGCTCTTTTCGGATCGTTTAGGAGCCTCAATACTAGTTATAAGCACATCATACCGTGCCTTGAGTTTCTTAAATGCCTGGGTATCCCCCACAACCATGTGCATATAATCCAATTTTCCACCAAGAACATTCTCTATGCGTGCATCATGACTATTCAGGAAATGTTCACGATGTTTGACATATTGCCCTATAAAGTACTTTTGAGCGCGCTCCAATCCGAATGTCTCCAAATAATGCAACCACAAACGAATCTGCTTTACGTAGTGCTTCGGCACATTCACTTTGCTATTAACAATTAAGCCGGTAACCTCCTGTCGCTGTCTAGGCGTTTGCAATCGTGTCTTGTCCCTATTAATAGTCAAACCTTGCTCATTCTCAATAATGCGGTGCATCTCTTTGAGGAACTCCGAATCATCCTTAAAGATATTGTAGTGACACGAGAATGTTATATCATCCGCATAGCGGGTGTAGCGCGCATGAAAACGACGTGCCAAACCTGCCACATGCCTGTCAAGTGATCGGCAAACAATATTTGTGAGAATCGGTGACGTGGGTGCACCTTGCGGCAAACAATTGCGTGACTCATGTATTTCTTTTCCTTCAACATCAATGGTGGTTACCTTCTTCGGATTGCAACAAAGAGATGTTATGATATATCCCAGTTGCTCGCGTTCGCCGGAAAGATTGAACGGAGGAAGAGAAAGAACTTTCTTTATCCGTGGGAATGTTATGGTGTCAAAAAAGTCCTTTAAATCAATATTCAGCACATACGGCATTTTCACATGTTGTCTCGCGCCGTCTGTGATATTGCGCTGAGGTATAAAACCACAGGCGTTCTCATTCGGCTCATAAAACGTCTGAAATATCTCGTTCAAACATTGCTGAATAAGTTTAAGGCCTTTGGCCGGTGCACTGATAACACGATTCTTACCTGATTTCTTTTTAATCGTAAACGTCTTGTAACGTTTGCTTCCTGATTTTGTTATGTTCTTGTAATAGGTTAAGGTTTTTAACTCTATTTTTGGTACTGGTTTGTTCAACTTGATAAAGTAGCGCGAATAAAGCAATTCGTGAATGGTATTAAGCAAACAAAGCAATTCTTCCTGAGTTTTTATCTTAGGAAACTCTTGCTTAACGATTCTTTGTATGTCTGCCTTTTTCGCGTTCATAACTTCTGGATTAAAGTATTCAAAGAAAGGCTATGCCGCTCGGATTCTTTGTTGTATGAAACGAGGTTTATTATAATATGCAGTATATACCAATAAAATACAGCATAATATAGTAAAACTCGAAAGAACATCAAACCTCTGCTAAACTATGTAGTAGAGACATGTAGCGTGTACCAACCATGGTTGATACACTTGAGCCGATTTGCTTCAGTTGAAATATTGCTACTTCAACGTTGCCAGCTCACGAGAGTCAATTTGTGGCGGCATAGCCTTTCAAAGAACGCTTCTTTTCGTTTTTCGATTGCAAAGGTACTGCTTTGTTGTGCAACCTATTTGCATTTTGAATAAAAATATTGTAAATTTATTCTATTTGTCACTAAAGAGGTCATCTAATGTAACGACATTCACAAAATCCCCAAAGTATTGGTTATATGCCAAACCATAAGTAGTTACCAACGTGCTATGGATAACTGTCTTCCGACTTACCTTCTCCACCAGCGTATTCATCCTGTGCACCAATCTCATGTGGTATGATTTATTTACCGAGAACTCTTCACTATAAAATTTCATCTCGCACATATTCACCACATTATCTTTTCGCTGGATAAGCAAATCGATTTGCGTCCCTTCTTGCTGGTCATCGCCACTTACTGCCCATGCAGATTGCGAGGACGATATACCGGCAATCTGTAAAGCACGCTTGATGGCATCGATATGGCGCAGGCACAAATCTTCAAAAGCAAAGCCGCGCCAACTATTGATTTTGGGTGATTCAACATTGTTCATCCAGAATGCATCATCCATTTCCGATTGCTTATTCACGAACTTCAGATAGAACAAGCAGAATGGATCAATCAATCGGTAATGTTCATTACGCTTGCTTTCACCAAAGGGCACATAACGCTCCACAAAATCACTTGCCACCAGTGCCTTGAGCCATTGGGAGAGATGCCCGTTACACCCCAAGTTTGTACCTTCAGCTATGCTTTCACGTGTAAATCCTTTTCTTTTGGTTGCAAGATAGCGCACGATACGCATCATTTCCTCAGGATTGGTAAATACAGAAGCAAAGAGTTTGGTGAACTCGTCTTTCAGTTTGGCGTTATGTGCGAAGAACAGATTGTCGATATTCTGCGCAAGGCTCTTCCCGCGCGCGAAAAAATTCATATAATACGGAATACCGCCAAGAATCATATTTGCTTGAGCGATATCATAACGGGAGAGTTGTATGCCTTGGCTCTGGTAGAACTGTTCGCATTCAGCTAAAGTAAATGGCGTAAGTTTGATCTCGTATGTCGTGCGCCCATACAATCCGCCATGATTATTCACAAGGTTATCCAACATCCATGAGTTGGCACTACCGCATACAACGAGCATCATATTCGTGCGATGACATGCCCAGCCGTTCCAAAACGCCTCCAATGCTGTTATAAACCCGCTTCTCGGCGTATCCATCCACGGCAACTCGTCAATGAACACAACTTGCCGCGCACCGATATCAATGGCTTGCAGGTGCTGCTCTAACATAAAGAATGCCTCCAGCCAGTTCTTCGGGCGGCTTCTGCCTTTCCAACCTTGGATTAAGAGAGAATGATAGAAATGCAGCAATTGTGCCTTCATGTTATTCGACTTACCATTCTCATCGATAGGACTTAATCCGGCATGACGAAAAGTAATATCCTCGCGAAGTGCTTCATCTACCAAAAAGGTCTTTCCCACACGGCGACGACCATAGATGGCTACAAATTCAGCTTTAGGGCTTGACACAAGTTTTTTCAACTCGTCAACCTCTTTGTTTCTTCCAATAATTGCGCTCATAATTGCATTAAATGGGCTTCGAGTACTTGTTTTTGCTATTTCGTAGCCCGATATAACTTGTTTTTCGGCAGCAAAGATACTACATTTTTCTTAATTTTGCAAATTTTTATGGTATAATTCGTGCATTTTGTTGATTTTTTCTTGTATCTGCAACCTCAACGATTCAGGAGCAAGCACCTCAACATCTTCGCCGAACCACAAGATCTGTATAATCGCCAAAACGAATTGTACATTTTCTAAAAACGAAAAGTACATTTTTTTTCACACTTTTTGACACAAAAATGAGCAGCTGAATTTCTCAGTTGCTCATTTTCTATAATCGCGTTTTTTGCCTGTTTTTCAGGCTTGTTTCAACGCTCTTTCAATGTCGTTTCAAATCCAATGCAAAAGCGTTGAGCCGCAAAATCCTTTCTCAAATACAAACCAAGCATAATTGACTGCTGATGATTTGTAAGTCTCAAAATCGCCGTTCTTTGCGCACACAATGCGAGACGAAAACAAATACAGTTCTTTCAATACTCCGCGCGAATAAATGCGCTGAAAGCGTGATTTTCCTGCCAAAATGTTTACGTTCAGCAAGAAGATTGCTTTGCCTCCTTTCGGCAGGATCTTCAATGCGTGTTCAATGAACTCTGTTGTGAACTTGTACGGCGGATTTGTCAGAATGCAATCACAATCTTCTGGCATTGATTCCACTTCCAAGAAGTTCACACCTCCTTTGCCAAAGCCACGGTCAATCAGATCCGTTGCAATGACTTCATGGCCAAGTCTCGTGAGTTCTTTCACAAGATGACCTGTTCCACACGCGCACTCATATATAAGGTGTGGCAGTTTCATGTGTTCTGCCAAGGCTGTTAATGCGCGTGGATCTGTAGCGTAGAAGTCATTGCTTTCACGCTCTAATTCGGTGTGATTGCTGGAACCTAATGCGGCAAACTGTGATGAGTGATTGCCGGTCCAGTCTTTCATACGTTCAAGGCAAACTTGACATCCTGCGCACCATTTAGGAGGTTGTAAGTGTTCAGGAGGTTGCTTTCATAGATATGCACATTGCCGAGGAACAGCGTGATTGACTTCAACGGCAGATCAATCTCACGCGCCATCAGATAGAGGTGGTAAATGTCACACGGCAGCCCAAGGTTTGCGTCTGATGAACGCTGATAGGCTGAAATGATGACTTTGCCATCCTCAATCTGGAACTGCACCAGAGACAAACACGGCTGTTGGTTGGTTTCTACTCCGGTTTCGCCCAGGAACAGGACATAGTTCTTGCTGTTCTTCTTCTCAGCATTGATTTTCTTCACCAGTGCCGGCAGACGCTTGAAATAGGTCGGATAGCTATTTTTGAGTTGTTCACCGCAATAGTCCCACCACGTGATGCCTTCTGCCCGGTATTGTTCCGTGGAGGTGATTCCGGCTTCAAACATCTTCAATTCAGTTTTGAGCTTCTTGCGTGCGATGCCGTGTGTCTCAAAGATATCCAGCAGATCTGCCGGCTCCATGTGCAGCACTTCATTGGTTAGATACCTGATGCTTCCCTTCTTATTGGTCTGCATCCTACCCTCGGACATAACTTTGTCCAGCATTTTGTAGTAAATGTTCATGTTTTTTCTCCTTTCTTGTGAAAAAATTTGGATATGTCAAAAATTTTTTGTACTTTTGCACGCTCTTACCATTCTACGGGGTTACTTGTAGAGACATACACGGCACTTTTGCCGGAACATATACGAAGCGATACAGCCGCTGACTTAGGATCATTATGTCCTCGGTAGCGGCTGTATCGCTTGCAAATGTGGTCTGATAGAAAGGTAAGAGCGTCTGTCAGCCACAGCCGAGGGCTTTTTCTATACCCATCGGCATTGCTCGTATATGTCAGTGATAGAGTTTCCTCTATTCGGTTTTTCTCTTTTGGTTGCCCGGATCTTTGTCAGACTTTCGGGCAGAAAGGTACACCTTGAATGCAGCTTTGCGCTGTTCCTCGGTGAGCGTGAATGTGCCATTGGTCTTGATAGCGTCGAAAATGACCGCCTCATATTGATGTTTGGCATCCAGTTTAGGCAGCAGGCTTTCGAGTGGCAGGATGTCCTGGACTGTTGCACCTATAGCTTGTGCAACTTCGGGCACGAGGAACTTGCCAATAAGCAAAGCATCACCCATCTCCAGCGTCTTTGCAATCATCGCTGCCGGTGTGTCTTTCTTATACTCAAACGTACAAATACCACGCACGCTTTGCTCGCGTCTCCAGTTGAAGCCTTGTGGCTGTTCTACCAAAACCAGATAGTCCCGGTCTTTACTCTGGAACCCTTTCATGCCGTTGAAAAAGGCACGGCTACCTACTAAAATTTTTGTCATTGATTTATTCGTTTGCGACCTTTTTTGAGGTCATTGGTTATCGCCTTTCGGTCAACCTCACTATAGATCTGTGTCGTCTGTAGCTTTTGGTGCCCAAGTAGCTTTTGAATGGTTGTCAGTTGCACACCGCTTTGCCCTAAATGGGTGGCAAAGGTGTGCCTTGATGAGTGGAATGTTATTTTTGGATCTGCCTTGATGCGGTCCAGTATGTTGCGCAGCGTCTTATTGACAGATGAGTTTGTTGACAGGCTTTTCGTGAGGCGCTCGATGTTACCATTGTATTTCTCCAGAAGGAGCAGCATTTTGCCACCAAACAGCTCTGCAATCGGCACTTCCACGATGAAGCCTGTTTTTGCCATCTTCTTTGTTAGCCAACCGCCTTTTATGTGCTCATTCCGGAGTGACACAATATCGGAAAACCTCAGTCCGGTATAGCAGCCTATCAGGAACGCATCACGCACTTTGTCTTCGTACCCTTTGAGTGCCATCCTCTCCAGTTTGTGAACTTGCTCTGTTGTCAGAAAACCCTTCTTGCTGACCATCTGCTGGATCCGGAAGCGGTCAAATGGATTGGTGTGGATGATATCACGTTTCCGTGCTTCATTCAACAATGCCCGGAGCAACCGGAGGCGACTGATCCGCGTATTATGTGCAATACCACTTTCACGCAGCCATTTGTCATAACTGACCAAAAACTGATAGTCAATGTCTGTAATCAGCGCACCATGCCGGAACTTGTCAATGTTATTCAACAGGGTTTGATAATTGAGTTTTGTGAGGTTCTTGCGTTCGCTCTGGTTGACAACCTGCGTTCCGAAGTCTGACAGTTTGGCAGCCGGTGAAATGTGCGACCGCACCGCTTCCCTTAGCATTGGTAGATGAACCTCTACATCACGCTTGATGTACTCCAGTTCTACCAACTCCACATCCTGCATCATCTGATAAAGGACATAGTTCAGGCTGTCGGCATTCGGGGTCTCAATAACTGCCCCATGACTGAAATTTTCCGGTTTGACATACGTGTGCGTACTGAAATAAATGCGGCGCTTTTGCTGTGTACACTCAATCTGGATCAGGCCTTCGCCTCGCTGATTAAGTCTTCGCGCCCTGTTAAAAACCAACTTGTAACTAATTTTTTTGAGCATAGAACTTTGTTTTTAATTAGGTTGATATTTAGTTATTCCCTCAATTATATGAGGATTAGTTCGGGAACAACTAATACCAAACCAATTTCCGTGCCGCTGTAATATGCTCATTTCATTTTGTTTACGGTTTTATGTTCATTTTTCGTTCCGATTTTTCTTTGCGTATTACTGCGTATAGGTCGCAACAATATGCAAACATGCACTGCGTTTATGCGGCATCAGCAGGCGTCCAAATCCTCAAATTTCCGCTGCTATTCAAACCTGCATATTGGCAGTAATCTGCATCCTCTTGGAACGATATTTGTAGCAGATTTGACGAGTCAGTACCGTGCGTTCCGTTGAGTATTTGGGCGTTCTGAACATAGGCAGAAACGGTGCTGCCGCCAGGAACTTCCACGTATTGAACGCCGTTGTGAACAGTGATATAGCGGCAGTTGTTCCCGAACGTGTTATATGAACAACCGTTCCCGAATGTATTCTCATAGCAATCGTTCCCGAACGTATTACGATAGCAGTTGTTCCCGAATGTATTGTCACAACAACCGTTCCCGAATGTGTTATATTGGAA